>Ga0214923_10004114_pt1 | contig 17835 bp, 6 predicted proteins | sample LL1510_MetaG_FD_177993 | JGI IMG/M metagenome (GOLD analysis project Ga0214923, IMG submission 177993) | Freshwater microbial communities from Lake Lanier, Atlanta, Georgia, United States - LL-1510 | ecosystem: Environmental > Aquatic > Freshwater > Lake | place: USA: Georgia | collected 2015-10-15 | reverse complement strand
ATTTGTTTAATTTTGGACGTATCTAAGTGGTTATTTGATCTTTTACCTAACAATATTTTGTCTTGTTCTTCTATTGTAAAATTTTTCCATGTAAACTCTTGATTTACTATTTCCTTATACATTTGAAGAATTTCATTATGTTCTATTGTGCCAGGGTTAGTGCAGTTGTATGTTCCAGTTCTATTATTTTTAATCATATCCAAGAATATAGGAATAAATTCATCAAGAACTGTCATACTATTTTGAATACTACATACCTTTTCATAATTAACAATTTTAGTTATAAAATTTCTAGGGTTCTCCCAACTTACAATAGGCATACGAATTCTTAAATTAAGCACCGAATTTTCAAAAAGGTGCATAAGTTGGTCAGTATAACCTTTAACTGTGCTATAACTACTACCTTTAAAGTTAGGAAGACTTTGTTCTGTAAATAAATTTTGATTTAATGTGTGCTGTTCATCATATTCAAATATACAGCCTGTCCCTAAATATGTGTAATGAATATTCCTGTCTTTACATATAATAGCCAGTGATAATGGACTGAATAGATTATCCCGAATATTTATATCTAATTTGCCAGGTTGTTCAAGGTAATCAATTGTTGTAAATTTGTCACCATGTGTTCTGCCAATAAAACTAACAATATGACTTGGATTATTTAATTCTATTTCATCAATTAGTTCTTTTGTATTTTCACAATGAATAGTGCCACAATAATATTCTAAATTCTCCTTTTTACATTGGTCAATAAATTGACTTCCTATCCAACCATTATTACCGTAAATTAATAATTTCATTATATGTATATATAAAAATAATTTATTTTTATATATGTATAATATCATGTTAAAAAATTTAGAATAGATAAACAAGATAAACAAATGTATTTTGTCTCAATTTTAACCCTTACATCGTTTGACACCTCCAGGAGGTTTCGTACGTTTTCATAAAATTATCAATTTATTTATTTATTATTAAGCACTTGTAATAATAATAAAATATTAAGGTATATTTTAAAAATAGATAATATCCGTGACGATATAAGGGTTAAATTAAAATTAAATTATAATGTAAGTGTAAATGGTAATGATAATTTGTATGAAAAAGAATTATATGCTAAATTACCTGTAATGATAATTTATTTAACAAATATTATTTATATACTCAAAAAGATTTTATTGAAAATTATGACAATACACAATTATTCATTCTGATATAATAAATTGTGTTTTTGATATTGATAATTGTAATTTACATATGTATAATTTTAAAAATATGAATATTTTACAAACTTCTTGTTGTCATTTTTCTTCTAAAAAATAATAATATTCAGTATCACTTAATTTATAATCTTCATTTTTATGTTTCATAATAATTCTTATTAATTATTTTATTATGAACATTATTATTTATCATTATCATGGTCATACTCAGGTAATGCTTGCGCTGTTCGTCAAAGCATAATTAATTATACAACAAATTTAAATGAAATACATTTTTTTGATTGGTTAGTCACACGTATTATAAGTGTAAATCAAATATTAGAAAACACCCCAATTATATTTTAAAGTAATTATATATATCCAAATCCTTTAAAATAATACATCTATTAATTTTAAAAAATTTTGATTTATTAATTTCACATCACCACATTCACGAATTTAATGGCAATAGTATAAATCAAATAACTGAAAAATATTTTAGACGAAAATAAATATTGATTAATACAATTAAAGTACAGAATAAAATAAATTTTATCAGGTATCGTAAAAATCAACAAAATATGCTAGAAAAAGAAATATTAAATTTTTACATAAATATTAAGAATATTAATAATAATTTAATATTTAATTTTATTTTGATAATTGACTGTAATGAGTTAATAATACTAAATAATTTATTAAAAATAATTTTATTTAAATTAATTTAAATAATTATGTATATTATGATGTTCTAAATGAAACAAATGATTATTTTAAAATTATTAAAAAATATAAATGTTTTTTATTAGTAAAATAATCGGCGTAAAAACTTACTTGATGAAATAATATATCTATTATTACGATTAGATATAAAATAAAGTGGTAATAATATAAACATATTATAATGAATAAAAATGAATGTTCTCTTATTCAAAATTATCAATTATTATTGGACCAATTACCAGAAGAATTAAAAAGTTTACCCTACGGAATTTATCCAGATAATACATTATATAATAATTCACGTTTTATTTATAATAAAAGATTTAATTATTTTCCAATAGCCATTTTTTATGTTAATAATGAAAATGATATAATATATTTAATACAAACTTTTGTTAAATATGATTTAAAATTTTCGGTTAGATGCGGTGGTCACGCATATGAACCAGCATCTTTATCTGAAAATTATATTATAGATGTTCAAAATATTTCACATATTAAAATATGCCAAAAAAATAAAATAGTAACGATTGGTTCGGGGGTTAAATTAGGAGACTTAATCACAAAATTAAGTTCAAAAAAATTAATAACTGTTACAGGCGAATCTTCATGCGTTGGCATTTCTGGGTTAACATTAGCTGGGGGAAAAGGGCCATTATCCAGAATGTATGGTATGGCATGTGATAATATTATTGGAGTTAAACTAGTAAATTATGAGGGTAATATTATAAACGCCAATAAAAAAGAAAATAGTGATTTATTTTGGGCATTAAAAGGTGCTGGAACATGTAATTTTGGCATTATTATTGAAATAAAAATGAAATTATATGAAGATATTTATTGTAAAATATCAACATTAACATGGGATTGGGATCCAAATAAAATCACAGAAGTTTTGTTACTATACAATCAAATATTTGTAAATTTAAATAAGGAAATAACTACTGATATTAATATTACATATAATAATGGAAAAGCATCATTCTACATTAAATTCTATATTTTCGGAAATAATGAATTTGATGAACTAGATATATTTAAAAATTTACACGCCCCGAGCATATCTAATTGTAATGGTTTTTTTTCACAAATTACTGATTGTTGGGTAAGTTATGATACAGGAAAGGCGTTACCTTTTAGTAAGATGAAATCCACAATGATTTTTAATTCAATACATCCAGAAACATTTAAAGTGTATATAAATTCAATTAATAAATTATTAGAATTAAATTATAATTTATCTTTTCAATTCAATTTTACACAATTAGGTGGACAGGTTATAAAAGGGAATAGCTGTTATTTTCCAAAAAAAGCATCAACCGCATTAACTATATTTATGTCTTGGACATATGAAAATTTACATTGTTTTTCACTTTGTTTTATTAAAAAAGTTTATAAAAAAATTATTAAATATACTTCAAAATATTTATTTCCAAATATGATAGATTATGATATTAAAGATTATATGGATGCTTATTACGGTAAAAATAAAAAATGTTTAATTAAAATTAAAAATATATATGATCCAAAAAACGTATTTCATTGGAAACAAAGTATTCCAATAAATAAACTTTAAAGCTAATGTGAATGAAGGATTAATAAAACTATTTAATTGTATAATAATTTTATTATAATAAATTAATTAAAAATTATTAGACAAAACCCTATTTCATATATAAACTTATTATACAAAATACGAATTGATTACATTATATAAAAATCATCGTTTGAAATCTAAAAAAATGTATAATAAAAATTGATTATATTTTAAAAACAAAATATCATACTAAATTATAAATGCTCTCTAGTAATCAACATAACTTATTAGATGAAATCGTATCTATTAAAAGATCTAAGCCTAATACAGAATTAGAGGCTCGTATTACTAAAAATATTTCAGTTGAACAATTTAGACGTTTAGCTAAATTTCTTAGTAGGGCTGGTTATATTCGTAAAGAAGAACCAGAAGTTCTAGATATAAACTTCTATGGCAGTGAAAGGAAAGACCAAAATATGTCTATTCGTTATAGTATTATTGGCTTAGATAATATTCGTAATTATTGTAAACTGGAAAAACCTATACAGTTTCATTCTATGTACAAAAGTCGTCTAATATGGCCGCAAGCAATTATAGATAAATATAGGTCGGAACAATTTTCTCATATGGGAATTTATATTAATATTCAAGAATATGATTACCGTATTAATTTAAAATCCGAAATTTTACCTAATAGTTCAGGCAAATATCTAGATGAAGACGCTAACCGTGCCTATCATGAACTACAAACACTTATAGAACGTGTAGGCTACGATAATATTTTCAAAACATTTCGATTTAAAAAACGCACTAGTTTTACAACAATTGATGGCAATTTTCGTATTGATTTAACAATGGTTAAAAATAGTAAAAAATCGATAGCATTATCTGGAAGTGAAGAGATGTTTTTAACGAAAAGTTTTAAGGAGAGTAATGTGCTTAATGAAAAGGAATTTTACGAAGTTGAGATTGAATATATTGGGGATGATACCGGTAATATACACAGTGGTCTAATTGAACAAATGGATCGTGTTCACTCTATATTATTTAGTAAAACCAATAGATCTATTTCAAATAGAGAACAACAAAATATTAAGACAGAATATTGTAATCTAATGAAAACCATACTTATTGAATATACAAAATTACAAATGTTAGAAATAGAAAATTTATCAAAAGGAACACGTGACGCTTCAAATAAATATAATTTACAAAATAATTTCAATACTCGACTTGAAAATTTGGATAGTAAAAATTTAATGAAAAATAATTTATACAGGTCACTTGTAAATAAAATAAGTGAAATTCGTGATATGCGGGTTGATGATAATAAGTTATTCTTTGTTCCTAAAGTTATAAGTATGGGAATAGAAAATTTACAACCAGACTTTAGTGTAAATATTAGAAATAACTATACTGTTACAGATAAAGCCGATGGTGAAACAATGATATTATATTGTAGTCGTTCGCAAAATACAGCGATCTATTTAATAGATTCCAATATGAATGTCTTTCCAATTATAGAAAGTGATAGAGCATTAGGTAATTGGAATAGTATTGCTGGTTCTATCTTAGTTGGAGAATTCGTATTAAAAAAAAAACATAGTGAACAATCTCCGGATGATGATGAACGTGCTTTACCTGGATTTTATACTTTTGATACATATGTTCATAATAACAAAGATATACGTATGTTTCCATTAATTTCAGCAGTATCTGGACAACCTTCCCGAATACAAATTGCGGAAACTATAATAAGTGAAATTAATTCTTTTGGCAACATAAATTGTGAATTAAGTGTTAAAAGATTTTATCATGCGGCAAACTCCAGTGATAATACCGAAATTTTTAAACTTACAAAACATATTTGGGATAAAAAAGATACCCCGGAATTTACATATGATTTAGATGGTATCATTTATACACCCGCAGATATGCCAGTTGGTTTCGATCGGTCCCGTTGGTATTGGGCGTCACAAATGTCATCAAGATGGATTTATAATATGAAATGGAAACCAGCTGAGGATAATACAATCGATTTTTTAGTATCAATTGAAAAAGAACAAATTGAGGTAGATAAAACAAAAAATATATATATTCAACGTGATAAAATACGATATAAAACCGTTATAAATAATGAAAAAGTAGATTTTGTGCCATATAAAACAGTTCATTTATATTGCGGTTATAGAGCAAATTATAATGGAAATCCATGTATGAAACAGACGGATAGTAAAAATCCTCGGGATATGATAAAATATGTATCTACTAAATTTACTCCAACAAATCCAAGCGAGCCATTAGCATATATTGCTAATATATTTTTGGATGGAAATAATAATATGCTAGGCACAAGGGATCAATGTCGTATATTAGATAATACAATAGTAGAATTTGGATTTGATATTGAGAAATACGCTAAGGCTAAAAGTGATGAAGAACGCGCCGAATTATGGATACCTTTACGAACTCGTATTGATAAAACGGAATCATATACTAATTCATTGTCAGATAAAGAGAGAATTTTTCGTATTTATGAAAAATATATAAATAGTAGTTATTCAAAAGGACACCGATGGAGACCCTATGAAGAGTTTGAATTGAAAATGTTAAAAGTTATTCTTGATAAATTTCGACTACACTCTAGTCCACCTCCGAGAGATGATAGTGATCCAAGTTATATTTATTCGACTATTACCAATTTTGAAAATAAACGAATTTTAAACAGTATTATTAAAAATAGTTTAGATATTCCAGTTAGTATATCATTTGGTAATGATTTTGAAGTAGCTAATGCTATTTGGAATTCAATACATAATCCTATTACAGTTTCAGATATAACTACTGGTAAAGATATTAAACCCTTACATGATATGGAAGAAGTATATTATAATAGAGATACTAATATTGCTCGTGATAAATCAATTACATTTGAGTTACAGGAATTTCATAATAAGTTTGTAAAAAATAAGGAATTATTTGAAGTATCTACTAAAATGTTATTAGATAGCAATGTTACGGAAATTCATTTGTTAGATTTAGCTTGCGGTAAAGGCGGTGACTTACATAAATGGAATAATAATAATATTAAAAAGGTTGTTGGTATTGATATTAATAGTAATAATATATATGATCCTAAGGATGGTGCTTGTGTGCGATTTAATGAATTTAATAAAAAAATGGAGACATTTCATATAAAGTCAAATCTGGAACAGGTTGATTTTTTGTATGGCGATGTAAGTCTAAATATTAAAACAAGTGAAGCTATGAAATCAGAACATTCACGAGAATTACAACAAGAATTATGGAAAGTTTATGATAAGCGTGGTTTTGATATCATAAGCACTCAATTTGCTCTGCATTATTTATTTGAAACAGAAAATAAATTAGACGGGTTTTTAAGAAATGTTAGTGAAAATTTGCGTGCCGGAGGATTATTTATAGGAACTTGTTTTGATGGAAATCGAATATATGACCGACTAAGTAGTCTTAAAATAGGTGATAGTATTACGGGTGAAAGTGATGGAATAACTATTTTTAAAATTAAGAAACTGTATGAAAATATAGGGGAAAGTATTCCAAATGATAGTCGTAGTATAGGGTTACCTATAGAAGTTTATATACAATCAATTAATCAATCTATAAGGGAATATTTAGTAAGCTATGATTTATTGGTAAAGAAAATGGCAGAAATACATTTACATCCGGTTAAAACAGCTTTATTTGATGAAATATATCATAAATATAAAGAGACTTACCCGAAATTGACTAAACTAAAAGAACAGCACAAAGATATTAGTTTTTTGAATAGGTGTTTTATATTTAAGAAGGATGATAGTGAACAAATCCAAGTTGAGGATATGTATAGAAAATTAATGAGTATGCGTGCTAATCCTGATGTAAATAAAGCATTAAATCATGGATTAAAACAAAAAAATTGGGAGACTTTAAAAACATTACTACAACATCTAGATATGCCGCTTTCTGCATCTCATTTTACTGCACTTACCGAAAAGCTAACAGCTGAAAAATCAAGAATATCATTAGAACCACTTAGAAAGCCAAAAGCATTATTGCCAGGAGTTGTAAAAGACGAACCAGTAGTTGAACCTTTAGGTAAGGCTTCTGCGGCTGCGGCGCCAGTTGAACCTGTAGGTAAGGCTGCTGCGGCGGCTACTGCTGTTGTTTCACCTCTGATAAAATTTAATACAAATTTTGATAAGATTGAAAAAGATATGATGAAGTTAAGGACTGGTACATATAGCAAAGATAGTTTAACAAAATGGTTATCTCATTTTGAACAGGTAAGGGCTTTATATAGACCAGATTTTAATTTACCAGGAAAAATAAAAGAATTAGATACTACGATTGAAATATTAAAGAATAAGTTAAAAAGTTGACAATAAAATTTGATTTAATTTAAAATTATTTTTATGATAAAATAAAAATACATTATGAAGGTTGGTAGATTAGAGATTATATTAGGTCCAATGTTTTCTGGTAAAAGTGCTGAATTAATACGTAATATAAATCGGTATGAATGTATTGGTAAAAATATTCTTACGGTAACCCATATAATTGATCAGCGATATGGACACGGCGTCATTAGTAGTCATAATAAAATTCAAAAAAAAAGTATTTCATTACATGAATTAAATTCAGTTTTAGAAACTAAGGATTATAAAGAGTGTGATATTATTATTATAGAAGAGGGACAGTTTTTCAATGACTTGAAATCTTTTGTAGTTAGGGCAACTGATGTTGATGAAAAACATGTAATCGTGGCCGGATTAAGTGGTGATTTTCGTAGAGAACCATTTGGTCAAATATTGGAATTAATCCCACTAGCCGAACAAATAACTAAATTATCTGCTTTTTGTAAATTATGTAATGATGGCACTCCTGGGGATTTTTCTAAGAGAATAGAAGTTGATATTGATCAACAAACTTTGGTAGGAAATGAGAATTATTATGTGGCTGTTTGTAGAAAACATTATTTAAATTAATTTAAAATCTATATTTTTTTTCTTACTATAGATTTTAAAATAATTTTTATTTATATGGTTTAAAATTATTTTCTTTATAATAGTTCATAAAGATTTATTGTTGTAATAAATAAAAATAAATTAAACCAGTTGTTTGTATTATTCCTTGACGATATTTAACTAGATCATCAAAAGTGCCAATGATTTGAATATAATCTGGTTGTAAATCTGGATCATACATATTATTATATATATACCATATATTCTCTAATTTAAAAAATAATAATGTATTCGTTAATGAACCGGTAATTATAGCATTTAAAGTATAAACATTATTATTTTTATCAGTTATATTATTTTCAATTTCAACAGGTATATCAACAAAATGATTGGGTTGTTCCATATTTGATTGTTTATTTATTATTTTTTCATATCTATTTATAAAAAAACTAATACAATTGGTATTAAAGATTGAATATTCAAAAATCGCTCGTTCATATTTAGATACTATATTTTGATTTATTGCTTCATGTAATGTAAATAATGTATCAGGATTTTTGTTTTCAAAATACATATTATCTACAATTGATATATTATCTTTTGGAATAACAATATCGGTTATTATATCAATTTTTAAATTCATTACTTCACTTAATAATATTTTATTAGATTTATGAAAACTCATATGTTTTTTATCAAACCGATTAATAAATTCATTACAAATTGGACAATATATTCGGCTTTCAGCCGGTTGTTTATATCGGTCACGAGTAATTAAATATTTTAATATATCTCCTCTTATTTCAAATCCAATATGTTCCGTATTTTGATTAATTCCTTCTAAATTAGTTTCTACTATATCCTCTATTGGTATTGGAATAGCTATGCCACTAAATACATTGGAATTTTGACGATCAATACATACTTTATTTAATGTTGTATATGGATAAGTTTCAATTAAATTTAATTTTAAAAAATCTTTATAAAAGTCATATATTGGAAAAGTATTCTTACTTAGATAATATGGATGTTTTAATATATTAGGTCCATGAAAATTAGTTTGAAGACTAATTCTTAATTTTTGAACATTTAAAATTTCCCCCTGTAGAATTTTTTCTCTATATTGTTTAAAAACCGCATTACAATCTAATAGTTTAGGCACTAAATTAGATCTTGTTAATGTTTTAAAATGTAAGGAAATATAACTTGGTTGAGTTAATTTATTTAATCGTAGTTCAATATTATATATATTTTCAAAAAAAGTATTTTCAAATGGTAAATATGAAAGCATAATAATTGTGTCAATATATGAACTATTAATAGAATAGTCAATTTTGCCTATTTTTTCTATATAGGTTGTTCCTTTTTGAATATTATCTAATCCTATTGTATGTCTCTCTTTTTGTATTTTTTCAATTAAACCTTTTAAAAATGTTTTTTTTTCCGGAATAAATTTTTCTTTTTGATCAATTACATGTAAAAATCTACTATCAATAGGTAATTCTATAGGTATGTTATTTGTATCGGAAATATAAGATGGTTCAATCTGTAGATTTAAATAATTTTGTGAAACATCTAATTCTAAAGCATTTTTATTATTTCCACCAATATTATTATAAGCAAAATTATTTTTAATTTTAGGATATAAATGAATACCTATTTTTTTACATATTTCACAATCGTTTGGCAATAGTTTAATTTTATATTCCTGTATCATATTAAATAAATAATTATTAGGGAATACAATTCCTAGTTCATTATAAATAGGTATATTTAAATGTTCACATACATGATGTATAGCAAAATCTAATAATTGTCCAATTAAAAGCTCTTTATTATTGTTTAAAATATATTTAGGTTCATTTTTGTTATAATATAAATAGTAATTATTTATAGAAATTGTAAGGAATGATGCCATATATAATATAATTAATTATTTCTTTTTATTGTTTTTATAAAAAAATATTATATTTAAATATAATCAAATGAGCATATCAAACTTATTTAAAAGCGGAAATCTTGATGAAATAAAAGCAAAATCAAATGCGCTAAAGCCAGAACCTCTGAAAAACTTGCAACCAACTGGTCCTACGCCTATACCCGTTGCTAATTTATTAACTTCAAAAGTTGAATTACCTCAACCTCCCGTTGTCAATCAAAAAGTAAGGGAAGTTATTGTTGAAAAAATAGTTCGTGATGAATCCGCAATATTACAGGCTAAAGCGGAAGTTGAACAAATTAAGACATTAAATGCTAAATATTTACAAGTAATAAACCAACTTAACGATGAATTAATGACTGTAAAAACAAATGATGGAAAGAATTCTATTGCTGCGGCGGAAGCTCTTAAAGAAAAGGATGCGCTTAATGCTAAAATAGAAGAATTGACTAAGGCTTTACTTAATGTAATTAATCAGAATAAATTATTATCACGTGCTTTAGGAATGCGTTCATAAATATATAAAAATACTAATCTATTTATAAAATTATACATGTATGATTCAATAAGTAGTTTAAAATTTATTAAAAAAAAAAAAAATATTAACATCTTTAATAAAGAAGGAAAATATTTATTAGTACAGGCTCCCAAAGGATTTTGTAATAAGAAAATAGATATGAATGGTAATTATATTTGGATAAGTTATTTAAATGAAACAAAACAAAAAAAAGATTTTTATAATTTTTTGAATGAATTAAAATTAGGAATTCAAAATATTTTAAATGGAGAATTAATTCATGATTTTTATTATGAAAATGGTATGGGAATTGTTATTCAAAATTTTAAGGGAAATAATATAGTTGAACTTTTTTACAATAAAGAAACCCGGATGGATCTAATAGATTGTCCAGAGCGGTATTATATGAAACCTTTAATATGGTTTCAGGGTTTAACATATGTTGATAATAAATGGTTTATTAATTATTATTTAACACAAGCAATAATTTATCCAATTTATTTAAAGTTAGGTAAATGTTTAATTGACGATAATCAATCGATTGAACCAATTTATAAAAAAAAAGTACAAAATGAATTATTTGATAATAATGTTGAAACATTTCAATATTCAAATCATCCAGTATATGGAAAATATTTTAAAATGCTACAAATGGGTATTCCAAGAGGGGCAATTCAAATTAAAATAGTAAATGAATTAGGCGAAAATGCTAAAGATATATTAATACATAACGGCGAAGATAGTATAAGTATTAGGAAAATTAAACAGTCTGATCACCTTTTATATGGTCGTTTTTTTAAAATGTTAAATATGGGAATACCACGAATTGCAGTAGAGCAAAAGATGTTGATGGAAAATATTGATAAAGAAGTATTAAATGAACCGGATAAATGTATATTGGATCTACCAGTAATAGGAAACGACTTTAGTAAAATATTATCATTAAAAAAGTTAAGAAAAACAAGTATTATCCAAATTAATAATAGTCAGGACAAGAAAGTAAAAAATGGGTCACAATTTAATGTGGACGATATATTAAAAAAAAGGGAAGAAATTTTAAATAAATTAAATAAATTAAATAAATAATTGCCAAATTTTTTTTTGAAAATGAATTTAATCAAAAATAATTTTTGATTAAATTTTTAGTTGTTTTTTAGATAAGTTTTGGCTAAAATTATTTTTTCTATCATTATAATATAAAAAAACATATGTCTACTCAGTTCGTCGGTGATGAAAGTATTGTTATTCTTAATGATAATTTTCAATATGAACCTAATAATCAAGTTGAAAATGCTAAATGGCTTGATATTCAAAATGTAATGTCTGTAAAGCGAGATAAGACCATTTACGCTGTTCGTGCTCGTAATAATTTTGATTTCGCGCAAGGTCGTAATAATTCATCATTTTTTGCCAATACAAATATGTCATCAACCTATGCTACATTTAATGGTGATTATAATGAAGGTGTATTTTTTACTAGTAATATGTACAGAGGTTTTAATACTAGGTTGGATGGAACTTCTAATAATATTTTTATGACAGCACCTGCTAATGTATATGGTAATCTTTCTGCTAATGCTGATATTTCAAACAGTTTAATGTCATTAGGTATAGGTGGTTCTCTTCTTGATACAAATTTTGAATATATTAATAGAATATCAGGTAATATTAATATTCAATCAAATGTTCGTTTAATGGGTAATATAAGTGATGCAGATATGTCTGCATGGTTGCCCAGATCTTTATTAGTAAATCCTATTGGAAATACTACAACAGAACAAGCAGCAAGCGGTTCTCTATACGCAAATGTTGATGGTAATACTGCTTATAACAAATTATTTTATAATGATGACACTCGCACTCAATGGAATCGTTTAATTAATGCTAATTTAAGGGGCAATGTTATGGTTACTGCTTCATGCGACCCTTGTGATCAATTTGGAGATGCTAATCCTCTTAGTATAGGATTAAATGGAAATGCTTTTACTAACGAAGCATATCGTCATCAATTTCAGTTAAAGAAGAATTCTAGAGCATTAGCAAAACAAAATCCTATCTATATTGCCCGCGTTTCCCGTTTTGGTAAAAGCCTTTCTGATAATCAAAATGGTAATATTGTTTCTAGAGTTTCTATGCACTCATTTACTGGAAACTTTGCGGCTAGTATACCCGGTGATAATAGTTTATATGCTGGTGCTAACATAATTTCCAATATTAGTATAACAGGAAATATAAGCATGCCTAGCGTTGTAGTAATTAATAGTAATTTTAGGTCTGGAAATTTAGTTAATCCAGAAGGTTTTAATGGTGTAGCTACTAATAATTTACCAGCACTTGACAATAACAGTAGATTTATAAATATTACTGACAATTTAGGTTCTTCCGTTGCCGATTATGTTACAGGAGGACCAACTTTTGATTATACTAATGGAAATTTAAAAGATACTGCTAGATTTGCTGTAGGAGACCGTGTTGGATTTGTTCAAGCCAATGTCGCTTTAGAGAAAGGTTATATGTTGCTTGACCGTATAGCATTTAGAACAAGTGACCCTACTTTTATTAGATCATCAAGAGTGTTCTCAGGGAATAATACTCAATCTGAACCAGAAAGTTTTTTCTCTCAAACATTAGATAGACAATCATTGAGAGACAACTACACAGATTTGTGGTTTCAGTCTAATATGTTTACAAATACATTAACTCCTGAAATTTCTTCTAAGTATCTCGTTATCAAAGGAACAAATGTTATTGGTAATAATTGGCAAACGGTTTCATTAATGACACCAGAGTCTGTAGTAATGCCTGCCGTAACAGGAAATCCAAATTTAGAATATTTACAACCAGGAAATTTAGTTAATCTTTATCTTCGTAGAGGTCAATTATCTATGGATAATTATACCTATGTCAACAATAAAACTTTAACGGGTGTTAGATATTTATCATCTGTTCCATCATTTGTTCAAAACGTTAGTTTACCTTTAAATAATATTGTATTTAGTGAAAATATTTTTGTTTCTATGGTTAGTAGTGAAAATATGAAACCTCTTAATTTGCCGTTAATACCTGGTGCTACAAGAACGTTACAATCAAATGTAACAAATAACTATAATTTTGTATTTTCGGGTAATGCTAATGTAGATCAACGTGTAAATTTACGTTCAAATGTTGTTTGCCCAGTCAATTTTGCTAATTCATTTATTGCGAACTGTTGGAATTATGGAACCAATGGTCAAGATCTTTCCAATGACGCGAATTTTACAGCAGATATACAAAGTAATGTTTCATTAATATATGGTAATTTTCCGGTCTCTATAACAGTTGATAATGTTACTAGACAAGTTCAAACCTTGAGTTTAAATAGTGAAATGTCAAAATATAATATTGAATATGATGTTGATTTTGTTCGCTCAACTGGTTCAACCAATGCATCAAGTTATTTAACTCAAACAAATTATGTATTTTATGCTAATGTAGATGCTACTGGAAATAGACCTAATGTTTCTTATTCAAGAAATAGTCAAGTTTCAACTAGTGTTTTAAATGAAAATGAAAATATTAATGGAATGCATCTACCAGGTGTTGCCTATTCTGAATACTCATTTTCTGATCAATCATTTAAATTTACTGATCTAGGTAATGTATTAGGTTCAATAGATCCAGGCGTCAATTCTAACGTAATCACACTTCTACCTTCTGCCGTTACCAATACAAATGATGGGAGCAGTCCTCGTGTTAATTTATCAAATCAAGACTCATTTTTAAATATTATAACAGATTATTTGAACTTTCAGAATCTTTCAGGAGATTCAACTGATATCCATCATGTTACATGTTCTAACTTTGCTTATCGGTATAGTATTTCTGGAGTAACTAGTCCTGGAGAAAGTAATTTTAATAACTCTATTATGGTGGGAGCACAAATATTTAATCCTGATACTTTATATAGCAATCCTGGTATTATAGGTCCAACTGTTTCAGGCAGTGTCAGAGCTTCTGTTGTATCTTGTTATGTTTATGAAAATGTTGATAATACAACTGCTCCAGAACAATTGTATCCATTTGTTATACCGGATAGTGATAATTCTCTACCTACGAATTCAACTGTAAGTAATCTCTTTCCTGGTTTTGAATGGAGAGCTATAAGTGGAGGCTTTTCTTATTTTCAACAAAAAACAAGTAGCACAGTAAATTTTGTATTACCTAACAATGGTCTAACTTCACAAAATTTTGCTTTGACTATTAATTCACATAATACAGATGACGGAACAATGAAAGTAGGATTATCATTTGGTTCTACAGTAATTAATCCAAGAACAATACGCATTGTGCCTATTCAACATGGAAGAGATACAAATGATGCACCTTTATTCGCAACACCTATTGTATGTGGTGTTCAAAATGAACCTAATACTTATGTTATTATAATGGTTGAATGTAGGTCTAGTTCTGCTAATGGTGCGTCAGGTGGTTTAGCGAGTTCAATAAGTAACAATTTTCCTACTACAGTAAATATTAGCACTATAGAACAAACATCAACGGGTCTTAACCAAGTTTCATGTCAGGCTTATCTACGTGTTTTTGATGATAATAATAATCGTAGAACAGATATAGAAGATAATTATTCTTTTAGGGCACCCCTTTCTATCTTTAACTTTGCTCCATCAGGAAATGGTAATAATTTATCAACATCATTATCATTAAATATATTCTCTGCTCCTCCAAATAATGCTATTATTTCTATAATTTATAAACAAGAAGTAATTAATAAAGTGTTATCATTTTCACGAACAGATTATTTATTAAATGACCGGTTCACCGGATATGTTGCTGTACCAGTTAATCCATCGGCTGTTAACTTTGCTTCTTCGTTATCGAATAGCACTTTAAATTTTGCGCCAGACAGCAACCGCCCATCAAATCCAAGAATAAATCCCTTATCTACACGTTATTATATTGAAGGTACTAGAAGCGGTATATGGATTGATGTGCGTAATGATGCTGTTGTACCAACTTCTCAAATGGGCGTATTACGTGTTGATAGGTCTGTTGAATGGCGTCTTACACGTAGTTGGAATAACAATACTGAACAAGTAGGGCGCGGTTTATTGTCTAAGAATAGCGTAAATGCCGCAACTACTACTAATAATTATTTAATTTTTGAAAACTTGCCAGGTTTTGCTGGCTCAGGATATGCTCATAGTATAAGAGCAAATCTAAATGATTTATGCACTCGTTTATTGTTACAAAGTTTACAAACTAATGCTAATATAATAAATAATACACAAAACAGAAATAATTGGTTGATTAACTCACTAAGTGACCAAATTAATATTATGTTAGTTCGTATGGATCCTGTTACTAATCTTCCGATTTCTCTAACTCCTGATAGAATTAGAGATATTACATTATCCAGATCTGGTGATAGCATTGATTTAGGCGCGTTATTTGTATTAAATCCATTATTAAGATCACAATATGCCGGAACATTAGGTGTTATAAGTTTATCATCAATCCGTGGTTTTGGTGTTAATTTAAATGCTCAAGCTGGAAGCGTAGATATTCCATCATCAATGTTTTCTTATAATATACGACCTGACTGTTATTCACTAGTTCATATTAACAGACGTGCTCAATTTGGTGGTGATGTACTTTCCCAATTTAATGTTTTATTTACAGAACAAAACAACGTTACTTCAACAAATGATAATACAACACTTGACAGTGTTCAAATGACTTTAACTTTAGGTAGCGCTTCTCTTGCTTATCAATATTTAGATGTTACAAGTCCACAATTATCTAACTCTTTTGTACAAATTGGAACTTATACACACAATGGCTATGGGCAAATTCAATACTATATTAAAGATTTTGTTTCCAATTATGATACTGACTTACCTAGTGAACTTATTGTAGATGGTGATGAAGGTCTAAATCTAAATCCTTTTGGTAATTCTGCTCTTAATTCTTTTCAAGTAGATAATGTTTTAGATACAGAAACACCTACTAGAGTAGTTAATATTAGATACGATCCTGCTGAAGCTGGTAATCTTGGAAAATTTTATTTTAATCTTGATGAAAATGTTAGACCTTTAAATCCAAGTGATCGTGTTTATTTCCGTGGAATAGGTCTAGATAGTTTGCCTACTCAAATTAATAATCATACTACTTTGTTATTATACACTGGGTTAAGACCTTTAGTATTAAATGTGCTTCAAGTAGCACAATCTGAAACAACCTTAGACGATTTAATTGGTGACGCATCTATATTCAATTGGGATCCTATAGAGCTTGATGATAATATTTTTACAAATTTGGAGAGAAATACTGTTACAACATTTCTTTCCCCTAACGATTATGTTAATAGACAATTCTATCAAGTTGTTTTAACTAATCTTTCAGCCGCAAATAATAATCAATCCATCAGGTTTCGTGCTAATAGATATGCTCCTACAAGCGCTTGGTTAAACCGGTTTGACCTAAATAGTAATCCTAATAGAAACTTTTTCGGCACTTATGTTAATGCTAGTAAATTGCTCAATAGTTTGCGTCTTAATATTTTACGTGAAAGTAACATTAATACTGTTTTTAGTTTATCTTCAGAAATGAGAACTCCTCTTGAAAATCCTCAAAAGAGTGATGATGATATAATATCAGGTGCTATTCGTAATAGACCATTTACAGCAAGTACTGATAATTTATTAATTAATAGTGGTTCTGCAGCATTTACAATATCTGGTGATGATGAAAAAAATTCTGATCATTTAGGTGAATTATTTACCATTTCTATTCAAGGTGTGTTAAATTCATATGAAGCTGGTGATGGGGCTGGTTTTAGAATAACAATTAATCCTTCTACGCTTACTTTATATACTGCTCTTGATACAAATAATAACGGTGAAATAGATTTACGTCCTAATGGAAATATTAAT
>Ga0214923_10004113_pt1 | contig 17835 bp, 9 predicted proteins | sample LL1510_MetaG_FD_177993 | JGI IMG/M metagenome (GOLD analysis project Ga0214923, IMG submission 177993) | Freshwater microbial communities from Lake Lanier, Atlanta, Georgia, United States - LL-1510 | ecosystem: Environmental > Aquatic > Freshwater > Lake | place: USA: Georgia | collected 2015-10-15 | reverse complement strand
GAAGAATATTTATATTGTTTGAATACAACTGAAAAAATTATTAAAATAAATAATTTAATATTTACTGATTGGGACGAAATATATGATGATTCTTTAAATAAAATTGTAAATAACGAAAAAATACCAATTATTAATAAAACATTTATACATAAATATTTGGATTGCGGATTTTCAAATAAAACTAAAATGATTTTAAATGATGGGTCTTTAATTAATATTGATAAAATTAAAATTAATGATGTTCTAGAAAATGGAGAGAAAGTTTACGGAATAATAGAATTAGATGGATTAACAGTCGTTGAACAATTTAAATATAATTTAGGAGAAAATGAATTTATTGAAGGATATGCGCCAAATTTAACAGTAAATAAGGAAAAAATTAACAATAAAAATAAAAAATTATATCACTTATTAACAAATAAAAAATCATTTAGAATAAATAATATAATTATACCTGATTATAATGATGCTATTGATAGATTTTTAGAAACTAATAAATGAAAATTATTATCTATTAATTATGTATAATAATGGATATCTCAATTTTTGGATATAAGTTTAATCTAGAGATTTTAATTTTGATTGGTGTAGTTTATCTAATTTTAGCTGGTCATACTTTATGCGGTTGTAGTAGTTTTAGTATGATGGAAGGTCTTGATACCATGGGAACTGCTCCTACATCAAAGACATCTATGCCTGCTCCTGCCGGAAATTTGGTTGGAAAACCAAAAGAGAAAGCAAATAATACGAAAAACACAACAGTAAATAAGGAGGGTTTTGTTGGAGCAAATACAAATTATGGACAATCTTCACCTTATGATTTAGGTTATGATCATAAAATAAATACATCTTCATGGAATCAACCAAATATGACAGTTATTCCAGGTAAACCATTAAGTAATGGTGTAAAACAATTTTTGGAGAGAACTCCACAACCAGTTCCTCTCCCTGAGGGTGAATTATTAATGTTTGCTAATACTCCTTTTAAACCAGAATGTTGCCCAAATACATATTCAAATAGTACAGGTTGTGCGTGTATGACTGGTCAACAATATAATTATTTAGTCATGCGTGGCGGAAATAATGTACCATACTCTGAATATTAAATTATTACATTATTACATTATTAATCATTATAATATAAATTATTTATATATAATATAATGCGAAAAACTTTAAAAAAGAATAAAAATAAACATAGTTATACAAAAAAAATATGTCAAATTGGATTAAAACCTTTTGAAAAAAAATTTAGTCTACTATTATCAAAAAATGAAAAAAAATTAAATACTATTGAAACCTATAAAAAATACGAATTCGCAAAAGAACTTTTGACAAAATTTGCTCCTTTAAGTATTAAACCTAATAATGATTTTTATGATTATATAAATTATTTATGGCTTAAAAATGTAAGTTTGGAAAAGCAACAAAAATATATTGTTCAAGTTGATGATTTTAGATTAGCACAAGATAAAGTATACAAAGAATTAAATACAATTATAGTTGACTACTTTAAACATAACAATACTCGTTTGGCAAAAAATATGAAGAATTATTATTATTCTATTTTACGTATGAACCCAAAACAATATAGTAAAAAATTAGCGTTTGAAGCTATTAAAACTGTAGATGACCTAATAAGTAGAAACAATCCATGGGAGCTGTTAGCATACTTCAATAAAGATGAAATGTATTCACCAAACGCTCCACTTTCGATATCAGTACAACCTGATGATATGAGCCCTAAAATATGTAGATGTTATATAAATTCACCAGAATTAATTCTAACAGATTTAAATGTTTATTATGATGACGGCAGCGATGTTCAGTATAAGAAAAATTACAGAGATCATTATTTTAGATATATAAAAAAAATTTTTGATACTTTGATTGGTAAAAATGATTTTAATCCAAAAGACCCTTTTGATGTTGAAGTTGAGATATTTAATAAATTAGGTTGCCAAACGGTTACTAAAGATGAAAAAATTTATAATAGAGTAACTAAACAAGAGGCTATTGAAAAATATGGTTTAGATTGGGATGAGTTTTCAAAACAATTAGGATTTAAAAAAACACCTGATTTTTTCATAACTTCTAGTTTAAATTATTTAAAATGTGGTACTAAATTATTTCTTGATAATTGGAATACACCAAAATGGAAAACATATTGGTTATTTTTAATATTTAGAAGACTAATTAGAATTACAAGAGATTGGGAAAAAATTACTTATGAGTTTGCTGGTAAATTTGAGAGAGGTCAGGAAATGATTAATGATTCACCTGCTGTTAGTTCATCACTTTATATGACTTTACCATTTAATAAATTTTTGACAGAATCTTATGTTAAGAAATTTGAAAATCCTGAGGCCATGGAATATACTAAAATATTATGTAATGAACTAAAGCTTGTGTTTAAACGCATAATGATGAGAAATAATTGGTTACAACCTTCTACTAAAAAATATGCCCTTAAAAAATTAGACCATTTTAACTTTATATATGGTGTTCCGGAATATGTTCCTGATGACCCTAATTTAGATTATGGCAATTTGTTATATGATAATATGATAAAAGTGATTAAATGGAGATATAACAAAAATATCGAACTCGAAGGTAAAAATCAAATTGATTATCCTGTAGTTGATTGGTCACAATATCCAGTTAAAATGACAGGTACACAAGCTTATATAGTTAATGCCGCTTATACTCCATCTAAAAATTCAATTTATATTAACTTGGGATATATCCAAAAACCATTTATTGATTTAGATGAACGCGGTATTGAATATAATTTAGCTCATTTAGGTTTCACAATTGGTCATGAAATGTCACACGGTTTTGATGATTGGGGTAGTCAATATGGTTATGATGGTTCTTTAAAAGATTGGTGGACAGAAAAAGACAAAAAACATTATGAAAAAATTCAAAACGATGTTATTAATCAATATCAAGTTTTTGCTGCAAGAGATGGAATTAAATTTGATGCTTCAATTGGTATAGGTGAAGATCTAGCTGATATTTCAGGTCTGGCAATTTGTGATGAATACTTGAGAGATTTTCAAGATAAAAATCAAGATTTAATTCCAATTAGAGCCTTATCATATGAATCATTTTATACATATTATGCCTTTCAACAAAGACAATATGTCGGTAAAAAAGCTATTTCAGCACAGTTAAAGACAAATCCTCACCCACTTGATAAATATAGATGTAACGTTCCTTTATCACGTTCTGATATATTTAGAGCATTATATAATGTAAAAAAAGGTGACGGAATGTGGTGGAAAAATACAAATACTGTTTGGTCTAATCCTAATTAAAAAACCATAGCGGTTTTATCAATTACAACTTCTTTTGCTATATTTCTGATTATTTTATCTGCTTTTTCTATGTCATTATTTCCTGTGCCTCCCATAGCTTCTATTACTAATTTACTATATTGGTCTGAATATTTTGAATCACTATAGTTACATCCTGGATGCGCTTCTTTATATTTTGGAAGTAACCTTTGATTTTTACATGCTACTTTATTAATTACCTTTCTTAACTTTTTCTTATCATCATCTTCTTTTTCCCATTTATCTTGGTCTTTTATATAAATAACTTCTCTCTTTTTATCTGCGCAATGTATAGGTCTCTCTGTTATATCAAGTGCCTTTAAATTTTTGACAATTATATTTGAAATACCCTCAACATACCCTACTTCACCTACTGCCTCTAAATCTGATATTTGTAATTGTATTGACTCAGCAAAATCCATAATGTTCATAGCATTTTTACAAGTCTCATTTAAAAAGAAATTTAAGTTAAATGCTTTATTATGTGAATTGGTATGAGTATTTGTTGTGTTATGTGTTCCATTTTTACATATTTCTAGAACTTTATTATTATTTTCTAGCAACAAAGTTTGTTGCTCCATCATCATTTTTCTTAGCTCATTATTGTCTTTAATTAACATCATAATGAGATCTTTATCAGCTATTGTCTCTGTACCAATACTTTCTTCACAAAAAGACGCATCATTACATTTTTTTTTATGTTTCCATAAACTGGTCCTATCTTTATATATTTTATTACAAATTTCACACGTAAAGTTTGTTAAGTTGGGCTTTTTTAGGTAAAATCCGTTGCCATTTGTTGAATTTTCGTTGCCTTTATGTTTTTTGGTGTTAATGTGCCTTTCATAGTCTCTTTTATATGAGCATTTAAAGTCACATAATTCACAATGAAAAATAATGGGCTTTTTTGGGCCTAAATTGTTGCCATTTGTTGCCATATATAAGCAACAGAAATTTACCTAAATCATTTTTTTATAAATATATAAAAATTTTATCGTGACAAATTTATAATTATTTTTTTGGTAATGAGACGTTAAATTTCAATTATCGTAAGGAGGAATGCCAAAGTCCATAAAATATCCGAGTTTTTAAAAAATGGACAAAAAAAATGTCCAAAAAAAAAAATCAAAAATACTTTTCGTTTTTAAAACGATTCCTTTCCTCTTCACGTGTAGGGAAGAAAAATTAGTCATTTTTTGGGAAAAACGTTATTTTCCCTTCATCATGTAGTGACTGGTCTTTAAGTACTTTAAATAATATATTATTTTATTGAACCACAAATTGTACAATAGATTATATTTTCAGACCTATGAGGTGTTATATCTATTAAATCTTTTTCAAAATTATGCTGACATAGTTGTTTTATATTTTCATCACAAATTTTTTTAAGTTTTATTGTGTTTTCCTTTGTTGTTTCTAATGATTTATCATTAAATTTAAGTAAAAAAATGTTGTAATATTCTTCTTGTAATAAATTGTTTGACGTGTTAGTTTCTCTAATTACATCATCATATAAATTATTTATTTCTTCTAAATACTTTAAAATATTGTCATATTTCTCTCTACAAAATAAATAATAATCTAAACTCATATTATTTATTTATTTAATTATTTTTAAACTATTTATGTATATAAATTTCTCCATGTTTCTAAACCATCTGACTCCTTTTTGATTAATTTATCAACAATTTCCTTTGTAACTTTATATGGAAATTCAACATTTAAAGACATCTCACCTTCAAATAAATTTGAACCAGGTTTCATCAGTCTATATAAGTTAAGCTTTGTATATATAATTTCTAAACAACGCTTCATATTTCTAACACCATCTTCTTTATGACAATGATTTTCATTTATGTAACTTAAAACATCATCTGATATAATTATATCATTTTCCATAAATTTAACTTGTTCTCTAATTCTTGGTAATAAATAGTTGTTAGCGATTACAGTCTTTTCTTTACCAGAATAACCCTTTGTTTTAATTCTATACATTCTATCCTTTAAAATTGGGTTTATCTTTGACTCATCGTTATAACTAAATATAAATAAGCATTTACTTAAATCAAAATTTATTTCAGCAAAATATTTATCGTGAAATTGAGAATTTTGTGAGGTATCAGTTAAATGTGTCAATATTCCAGCAATTTCTTCACCTCTTGGTGTATCGCTAATTTTATCTAGTTCATCAAAATAAATTACTGGATTCATACACTTACTATCTAACAATATCTGAACAATTTTTCCCCAAGTGCTTCCTTCATATGTATATCCATGACCTTCTAAGAAACTACTATCTGTAGCTCCACCAAGAGCAATAAAAGCAAATGGTCTGTTCAAAATTTTACTTATACCTTCCTTTACCAAACTTGTTTTACCTGTTCCAGGAGGACCATGAATAGCTATTGCTGTACCAATTGCCTTAGGATTTGTTAGGAATTGACCAAGCATCTGCATTATCTGCATTTTTGCGTCATTTAAACCATAAACTGCTTCGTCTAATATCTTTTGAGCATTTGCCATAAAATCGTGACATTTTTCGACACCATCTTCAATACTAATTGGAAGATCTTGGTAATTCGTAAATGGTATTTTCATAAATGTATCAACCCAATTCTTAATTTTATAATATTCACCACTTCCAGGTTCCATATATCTTAATGAATTAATCTTCTTCATAGTTGCTGCTTTAAATTGAACTGGAATATTTGATTCAAGAAGTGTCATTCGATATGGTTTTTCAATTCTTGTAATTTTATTTATTTCTCTTAGTTCTTTAATAAGTTTTTTTTGATTTTGTAGTTCTAGTTTTTCATAAAACGAAAAGTCGTTCATTGTATTTTTATCGCTAATAATTTTTCTAAAAATTCGCATATTCTTTTCCTTCTGTTTTTTTTCCTTCTTTTCTATTTTTGTTTGTTCTTTTTTAATATCTTCTTCATAAGATTCTATACATTTTTTAATAGATTTATCATTTGGGTTTTTGGATAATAATTCTTTAAGTTGAACTAATACATCATTCTTATTTTCATTCGTAATTTCTTTATTATTTATATTTTCATTTTTAATACATTCATTTTTTGTTTCACTTTTTTTCGGTTGAGTTTTTCTTTTTCTCTGTGGTTTTTCATCTTCATCTTCATTCTCATCATCTTCTTCACTTGATTCATCTGTTGAAACTTCTTCATCTTCGTCTTCTGTTGAATTATCAGACTCATCAAAATCTTCATAATCTGAATCGTATTCATCATCCCATTCATCTTCATCTTCACCTGTACCACCAATTGTAAATATTATATTAAATTTCTCAGACTTTCCCTTTACAACTTCTTCCTCTTCTTCTTCCTCATCATCTGTATCTTGTGAACCTAATGATACTGAATCATCATCCGAAACTTCAATTTTTTTACCTTTTTTTGATTTATTGACTTTCTTATTTTTTTTTGTTTTCTGTGTTTTTTTACTTGACCTTTTAACTTGTTCCTCCTCTTCATTTTCTGTTTCAGACACAGTTTCCCATTCTACTGATTCATCTTCAGAAGATTCAACAATTTTTTTATTTTTTTTATTTGTCTTTCTTTTATGAACAGTCTCTTCTTCATCATGATCATCGTCTTCGTTAGTTATTTTTTTTAGTTTTTCTCCGGCCTTTATTTTATTTTCCATATGTTTTGAAGGAAATATTTTTTGAACATATTTGCGAAATTCATGAATATTCATTTCATCGCTTTCAGTATCAGAATCATTTCCATTATCACTATCAGAATCATTATTTTTCTTTTTTTTAAGGTTAGAATCACCCTTCTTATTAGAACGCTTTACTTGTTCTCTCTTTGATAATTTATTTGAACTGTCGCGTGTCATTCTTATATTATATTATCTTATTAATATAATTTTAAATCAAAATCAATTTTATTTTAAAATTTAATTTATATTTAATAAATTTAATAACATATATTAGCATTATTTGTGATTTATAAATGTGATGTTAGAATATAAATTTATACATTGATGATGATAATTGAAACCTTTAAATAATTTGTCTGTATTTAAGTAATTTAAAACATTAAAATTGTATATTAAAATACCATAATAAATTATTTTAAATTAGAATTATTAATTATATTTATAAAAATAAAATTGATATATGAAAACAATTTAAATCTATTATCATATATTATAAGAGATGTCGAAATTAGCAAATTCCAATTATAATTTAATGAATGTTTCCAAAGTTGTTGGAATTCAATTTAGTATCTTATCACCTGATGAGATAAGAAAAAGTTCTGTTGCTGAAATTACTAGCAGAGATACATATATTAATAATAAGCCTGTAATTGGAGGATTATTTGATCCTAGAATGGGTGTTTTAGAACCAGGATTAATTTGTCCAACAGATGGATTAGACTATATGCAGACACCAGGTTATTCTGGACATATTGAATTAGCAAGACCTGTATTTTATATTCAATACTTAAATACAATACAAAAAATAATGCGATGTGTTTGCTTTAAATGTAGCAAACTATTAGTAAGTAAAGAAAAGTACAAACAAGCATTAAAACTTCAAGGAGATGCTAGATGGAAATATGTATTCTCGTTGGCTAGTAAAATTAAGCGTTGTGGTGAAGATTTAGAAGATGGTTGCGGTTGTCTTCAACCGAATAAGATCAGAAAAGAAGGTCTTGCTACTATTTATGCTGAGTGGAAAGGTGAAGAAGCAAATTCAGAGCCTATGATTGTAAAAATATCACCTGAAATGATATTAAAAATATTTAAGAGAATATCAGATGAAGATGTATCTTTTATGGGTTTTAGTCCACTTTATTCTAGACCAGATTGGATGATTTGTCAAGTAATGGCTGTACCACCGCCAGCTGTTAGACCATCAGTTAAACATGATTCTCAACAAAGATCTGAAGATGATTTAAGTCATATTTTGGTAAATATTATTAAGACGAATAAAACTCTTCAGGAAAAAATTCAAGCAAATGCTCCAGCAAATGTTATTGATGACTGGTCAACCGTTTTACAATATTATGTGGCTACACAAGTTGATAATAAGATTCCAGGTGTAGCAGCAGTAGCTCAACGTTCTGGTAGACCTTTAAAATCAATTAAAGACAGATTGAATGGAAAAGGTGGAAGAATGAGAGGCAATTTGATGGCAAAACGTGTTGATTTTAGTGCTCGTTCAGTTATTACAGCTGATCCTAATATTTCAATTAGAGAATTAGGTGTTCCTATGAAAGTAGCTAAAAATATTACAAAACCAGTTGTAGTAAATAAAATTAATAAAGATTACTTGACAAAATTGGTTAGAAATGGTCCTGAAGTTTGGCCTGGTGCTAAAATGTTAGAAAGAAAGAATGGTGAGTCAATCACTTTAAAATATTATACTGACCGTAATTCTATTATTCTTGAAGATGGAGATATTGTTCATCGTCATATGACAGATGGTGACGCAATTCTATTTAACCGTCAACCTACTCTTCATAGAATGAGTATGATGTGTCATATTGCTCGTATTATGAAGCGAGGTGATACATTCAGAATGAATGTGGCTGACACGAAACCATACAATGCGGATTTCGATGGGGATAAAATTTGTCTTGTCCCCAACAGGCGAACGCCTATTAAGTTGTAGATAATACTTAATAGGAAAAACGTTGTAATATCTACTGATTCAATCGGATGAGTCAATATAATCGTCTAGTCAATTTAATATAAACAAATATAAATAAGTCTTGCTATATTATATAAAATGGATATAATGAATAGTTTACTTGATAAAAGTGATGCGCATAAAATAAAAGGTGAAATATATAAAATAACAAATATAATAACAAATAAAATGTATATTGGACAAACAAGAAGTCATTATCTTAATAGGGGAAAATATAGACCATTTGGTTACATGGGAAGATTTAATAGTCATATAAGTGAATCAAAAAGTCTTGTTAAATATAACGCTTGTAGATACTTAAATAGCGCATTTAATAAATACGGCTCTGCTAATTTTAAATGCGAATTAATAACTACTTGCGATGTTGATAATTTAGACGAATATGAAACAAAATATATTGGCGAATTAAATACAAGATATCCCAATGGTTATAATTTAACAAATGGTGGACAAAAATGTGGATTTGAAAAAGGGAAAAAAGTTGTATTAAAACATGAATATAAACCAACAATTAATATGACAATAAACCCAAACTTAAAAAGAACTGATAAAACAAAACAACTAATTTCACAAAGAATAAAAGAATATAAAAATAATCCACAAGTTAGAAGAAATGACATGAAGAGAGTCCAACAAATACATTCAAATAATAGATTTGATAAGTATAAAAATATAGATATTAACAAAGATAATATTGAACAATATATATCTATTATTAAAAATAATACTTTAAATTATGAATATATTAGAGTAACCTTTGGAAAAATGCGCACAACTTTTGTAGGAAAATATGAAACAATAGAACAAATAAAAGAAAGAGCAAGACAATTTATATTAGATATATTAGAATGGCAACGCATCCAAACTGCTGGAACTTCCTTAGAGCCTTCACTACCACTCACATATGGAAACATTTGTGAGGAACTCGGTTAATAGCCGAACCCAATGGTAAAAATGTGAAGGATTGGATAATCAGCAACCAAGCCCCTAACCTCGTTATGGTAAGAGTATGGGGAAGGCTCAGAGACTAGATGTTTGCGGGTTTTAAATGATGGCCCTACCAGCCTGATGAAGCTCAAGGTATAGTCCACCCTTACGAGAAATCGTAAGGAATTGTCAAGGAGATGAATTTGCATATGCCTCAGGACCCCGAATCCGAGGCAGAATTAAAAAATTTGGCAGCGGTGCCATATCAAATAGTAAGTCCAGCAAATAATGCATCAATTATCGGTATTTATCAAGATTCTATGCTTGGTTCATATTTATTTTCAAAAGAAGGTGTTAAATTTACGCCAAGACAAGCAATGAATTTATTGATGATGTTTAATGGAGTAAATGAAAACGAATTATTAAAATTAGCAGAAGAAGGTCCTATTTCAAATTATGATATTTTAAGTCAAATAATGCCACCTTTGTCGATGAAGAATAAGATTGAGATAAAAAATGGTAAATATATTCGCGGACAGATGGATAAAGGTGTACTAGGTGGAAGAACAAGAGGTTTGTTACAACGCGTATGTAATGATTTTGGTAATATGGCATCCGCTAAATTTATTGATGATTTACAAAATATTGTAACTGAATATATGAAAACATCAGGTTTTAGTGTTGGTATTAGTGATTTAATCTCAAATCAAAACACTAATGATCAGATTATAAAAGTTATAACAAATAAAAAGACAGAAGTTAAAAACTTGATTGACCAGGTTCAACTTGGTGTATTTGAAAATAATACTGGCAAAACAAATGAAGAAGAATTTGAGACACAAGTAAATAGTATTTTAAATCAAGCCACATCAGAAGCAGGTAAGATTGGTTTAAAAAACTTGTCTGAGGGTAACCGTTTCGTTACAATGGTCCAAGCAGGATCAAAAGGTTCAGACCTCAACATATCATTTATGATTTCTTGTCTTGGACAACAAAACGTAGACGGTAAACGTATTCCTTATGGTTTTGAACATAGAACATTGCCACATTATACAAAATATGATGATTCGCCAGGTGCTCGTGGTTTTGTTGAAAGTTCGTATATTAATGGATTAACACCTCAGGAATTATTTATGCATGCTATGGGTGGTCGTATTGGTCTTATTGATACTGCTGTTAAAACTTCTACTACTGGTTATATTCAGAGAAGACTTATTAAAGCTCTGGAAGATTTGAAGGTTGAATATGATATGACTATTAGAACAAATAAAAATAAAATAGTACAATTTGCTTATGGAGATGACGGAATTGATACTACAAAAGTTGAAGATCAAGAAATCCCAATTGTCGAAATGAGTGTTCAAGATATTTATAACCATTATTTAGTACCTGAAGAATCTGGTAAAGTAAAAACTCTTACAAATATATTTCTTAAAAATACAATGACAAAAATGAAAAAACAACAACTTGAATTTGCTAAGGAAATGTCTAGTTTAGTTGATAAAATGATTCAAAATAGAAGTTTTATTGTGAAAAATGTATTTAAAAATAAGGGTGATAAAATTGTTAATTGTCCTGTAGCATTTAATTATATAATTAGTAATGCTCAAGGACAGTGCGGAATTACATCATCTTCACTTGTTGACATTACACTTCTTGATGCTTTACAAATGATAAAAGCAAATTATGATAAACTTCGTAAGATTCATTATGCTGCTCCAACTGAATTATTTGAAACACTTTACTTCTATTATTTATCTCCAAAAGAATTATTAATTATTAAGAGATTTAATAAAGCTGCGTTAACTTTATTGCTTGATACAATCATAATTGATTATAAAAGAGCAATTGTTACTCCAGGCGAAATGGTTGGTATGATTGCTGGTCAAAGTATTGGTGAAGTTTCAACACAGATGACATTGAATACTTTCCACTTTGCTGGTGTAGCATCCAAATCTAATGTAACTCGTGGTGTTCCAAGAATTGAAGAAATATTATCATTATCTAGTGAAATTAAAAACCCTTCATTAAGTGTTTATCTTAAACCTGAAGATGAGAGACAAAAAGATAAAGCCCGTACTATTATGTATATGCTTGAACACACAAAATTAGAAGAAATTGTAAAAACAACAGAAGTATGTTTTGACCCAGATGATTTAAATACATTGATAACAGACGATAAAGATTGTATTGAACAGTATAGAGCTTTTGAAAATTTGGTAGATGAATGTAATGAAGTTAATCTCGAGTCAGGCGAAACAGAAAAATCAAAATGGATTATTAGGATGGTTATGGACCCAGAAGTAATGCTTGAGAAAAATATTACAATGGATGATGTCAATTTAACTCTTAAGACTTGTTATGAAGACCAAATAAGTTGCGTATATTCAGATTTTAATTCTGACAAGCTAATATTTAGGATTAGAATGAATGACATATTGAAAGCAGGTAATAACAGAGGTGGACAAAAGAAAACAAAAGTTAATCCTCTTGACCAATCAGACCAAATATATATTTTGAAAAATTTCCAAGACCAACTTTTAAACAAAGTCGTATTAAGAGGTATAGAAAGAGTTAATAAAGTTATTCTTAGAAAAATTTTGGACAATGTAGTTGAAATAAATGGTGTTTATAAAAAACAAGATTTATGGGTTCTTGATACAATTGGTACAAATTTATTAGATGTTCTTGGTTTGGATTATATTGATAATACTAGAACACTTAGTAATGATATTGTAGAAATATATAATGTTCTAGGCATTGAAGCAGCTAGACAAGCAATCTATAATGAATTGGTAGAAGTTGTAGAGTTTGATGGAACTTATATCAACTATCATAATTATAGTGTTTTGGTTGACAGAATGACATTTACACATAAATTAATTTCAATATTTAGACACGGAATTAATAATGATAATATTGGACCTATAGCAAAAGCATCATTTGAGGAAACACCAGAAATGTTCTTGAAAGCAGCTAGACATGCTGAACTAGATACTTTAAGAGGAATTTCTGCTAATGTTATGTGTGGTCAAGAAGGTCATTTTGGAACAGCTGCGTTCCAAGTTGTTCTCAATATCGAAGAAATGCAGAAATTAGAAGCAGCTAGTGAATATAAATATGTTAATACTGATGAGGAAATTGAGAAATTCTTTGAAGGTGCTGTGTCACCTGATGATACTTGTGGACCAAATAAAATTGGTATTCAAAATAATGTTATTACAATTAAACCAGAAAATTTCGGTAGTGATAACACTTATAACCCTGGATTTTAAACTATAATATATAAAATTTAATAATATAAATATAATAAATTATATTATTTAATCAATAACATGTCAACATTTAATCTAATAATGGAAAAAATAATAAATTTTAACAACAATGCTTTTTCATCCAATTACGTAAATGATGGTATTTATGGTGCTTATAAAATTTTTTTTAGTATTTTATATAATAATTATGGTAATAAATATAAGACAAAGTTTCATTTTCTTGAAGATGTACTTAATAATTTTTATTTTTTGAATAGGACACACGAAAAAAATGAGTTTCTAAATTTATTTTATAAAATTCAGAAAGTTTATCATATACTTAATAGATTTAGTTATTTATATAAATATAAGAGGTCTAAATTAGTAGTTGAAACAGACTTACAATTAAATAATATTAAACTAGGTGATGCGAATGTTGTAACTATTTATCATATTAATAATAGGTATTTATTCAAAATACAAGACTTATTAAAACTTATATATATATCTCTAACTAATTCATATATTTATTTTTCAGAACCTCTTAGCATAAAAAATCCATATAATAATTTACCATTTGGTAAATCAATTTTATATTACATATCTTATACATTAGAAACTAAAATAAACATTAAATTTATTAAATATGAACACTTGGATGTTTTTTTAAAATTTAAACAATCTAGTTTCAATATGACGAAATTTGTAAATAATTATGAATATATATTGAGAGAATATGCGATTCAAAACCATATTAATAATTCTACAAAACAAACTTTAAAGAATGAAATATTGGAAATAATTAAAAAATTTAATAATTTTTTAAATAGCGACAAAAAAAAGATACATATATCAGAAGATTTTCCAGATGATATACTTTTAAAAACTTTTAAACCTTATCTAGAATTAAAATTATTGTCAGATTATTCACTTGTAAGTAAAAATAGACTTTATGCAAAAAGAGCATTAAAAATAAAACTATCTGAATTTCAAAAATTTAACCCTCATTTCGGTAAAAAAATATTCAAACTTAAAAGTATAGTTAAAAAATGTAAATTTAAACAGATTATATCTCATGCTGAATTTAATGTAAAATGTAAAAAATTTGATACCAATGATATAGATAACTTTATGAATAATCATTTATCTTATAAATATGACCAGTATACTGCTTATAATGAAAATGATGATGATAATAATGATACCGATAATGATAATATTAATAATAATAATAATAATAATGATAATGATAATAATGATAATAATAATAATAATGATAATGATAATGATAATAATAATAATGATAATAATAATAATAATAATAATGATAATGTTGGTGAAAATATATTTAATCTAAATATAATTACACAAATTATTTACAATTCACAATTTAATAATGAACAACAAGAACAAGAAAATGAAGAACAAGAAAATGAAGAACAAGAAGAAGAACAAGAAAATATTCATGAAAGTGAATCTGAACTAACTTCAGAAGATTATGATGATAACGAATCAACGAGTTAAACCTTTTCGGTATCACTTTCAACTATTAATAGTTTTCGTTTTTTGATTTTAGGATTTCTTCTGGTTTTATTTTTTGGTTCACCTTTAACTATCACCTTTTTGGTAGGTTTCTTTTTAACCATAACAAATTCTTCTGATGAAACAGGTGTAGTTTCCTCAATAACTAGTTTATTTTTCTTCGGTTTAATTTCTTTTTCATCATCTTCAATAAGTAATCTTTGTGGTTTCTTTTTCTCATATGTTGTTTTCTTTGGCATTACAAAATCTTCAAGATAATCTTCTATACTAATTTTATCATCTATTGATTTTTCTATATTTTGTAAACAATCTTCATTTAATTTGTCGAGAGAAATAAAAACATCACCTTTGTCGTTTTTAATTATTTTGTAATTAGGAACATTTTCAGGCCTAAAACCAGGTATAACTATAAAAACAAAATTATCATTTTTATTACCATAACCAACAAATTCATGTTTATCATATTTTGTTTGTAATATGAATTTTTGACAAATGAATACAGTAGGTATTTTAAATCTATTTACAAGCAACCATAAATCCATAGTTGTTAAAAAATAATTGTCTGTATAAATAAAACTTGAAAATGTTAATGTTCCAGAATGAACTTGGTCACCTAATGTTTTCTTTCCTTCTATAATTAGAATGTCAACAATTTTATCCTGATATTTTTCTATGTATTTTTTATATTCATCAAATAATTGATTTTTAATTTCATTTATAGTATATTTTTTATTGGTTTTTCTCTCAATCAAATCTATTATAAAATTAAATGTACAGAAATTGTATTTACTATACTCTGCTTCAATATAATTTGCTGGAAAACATTTTCTCCAAATACTTGATGTGATATGATCATTATCTGTTTTATCACAAATCATTTCATTCTTTCTACCTATTGCTTGGTCAAGTGAAGGTATTTTATTCTCATAAACTTGTGTAATAATTGGTTGTGTTTCATCATAAGAATTATATTTTGTATATTTATTTGTAACAGCTGGAACTAGTGTTTCAAAATATTCTTGTGTTAATGAAGATTGAATAATTATAATCTCATTATCTCTTAAGTTATAACCAATATTACCAAATGATAAATATGTTTGAGGTTGTAACATAAATGACTTAATTCTATTATATCTAATTAATTCATCAGCCATTCTACCAAAATAAATTGGTTCATTTTTTTTATTAGTTATTAAATTTCTTTCTGGTAAAATTAAGTTACATTTACCATTACTTGAAACAACACATAATTTTGATGTATCTTCGCATTTATTGGCATCTTTAACTATACACGTTGAAACATCATTAATTAATTTATAATAATTTTTATCACCTATGAACTGAATTTTATCGCCTACTAGTTTTCTTAACAGACCATCTATATTGGATAATTTATCTGAATAAATAATATATTGTTTTAACATTTCTTTTTCAATATTCTCTCTAATTTTAATATTTTCATAATTATTTATTAATATTCTTATTGTATTTCTAAAAACATTATAAAAACTAGTTTCAAGTTTAATTTTCTTAATATAATCAACTCTCTCTAAATCGACATCGTCTTGTGTAGTTATTAAACTATCGCTTTGAACAAGAGGTTTTGCTTTTGGATTTACAATATAGTCACTATCTGTTATTGAAGGTAAATCTAAATCTGGATTTATTTCATCTAAACGAATTGGTTCATTTATTTGAATAAATTGATTTGTTTCGGTTAAAATGCCTACAACATGCTCATCCTCTACAATTTTAAATGCTGGTTTACAAGGTATATCAGACATTTCTCTTCGTTTTTTACTTCGCTTATCTAATCTATTTAAAAATTGTATTGTTTCGGTATATGATTTCCAAATAGTAAAGTCAGTTATGAAGACATAATCTAAATCTTTTTTTAAATTTTCATCAATTGCTGAAGGATAACAAGGTACAAAACCTTCACGCTCAGATAAATTAGGCTCTTCAGTAACTACACCAATTATTTTGTTGTTAAAGTTCATAACGAGTTTTTTAATTTTATATTCATATTTATCTAATTTTTGAACTAAATCATACAAAAGTAACGGGCGTTTTGCTTTATAAATATTAGGCATACTATCCAATGGTCTACAGATTAATTCAAAGAATGGTTTTATAAGTTCCTTTAAAACTGCTCTCATAGTCATAGACAATTTTGGGTCATATTCTTTGAATTCTTTTGTAATTGTTAGTTTTTTACTAGATGTTAAATAAGAATAAACTGGTTCATAATATCCGTCTTCTTTTATCATAATTATTGTCGGTTTTCTTGCTTGGTAAAATTCAGATGAATAATGGTTAGTAGGACATAAAAGTTGAACATTATTTGTAGCATCATCATGTGGCAATTGAAAAATTACTAAATTAACACCATTTGGAAATAAAAATTTATTTGGCATAGAAATAATATCCCATAAATATGTATGATCTATTACAACATCATCGTCTTGTAAAAATGATATAAAATTTTCAAAAGAACAAATGACATTATTAAAATAAGTTTTTTCTTCTGGTTTTTCAAAATTAATTTTTGAGTATAATCTTGAATTGTTATATTTTTCTGGGTTAACTTTTCTATCGGGATCATGAAAATCTGTTACTAAATTACCATTTTGATATTTAATAAACGAATCAATATTTATTGCTTTTATTATTCTTTCTCTCATTTCTTTAATAGTTAAAACCTTAGCTACTTTTGTTGTAAGGCGATTTTCTTCATCAATTATTCTTTTAGCAAAAAATATTTCATCGGATATAGACGCTATAAAAGATTGTTTTTTACTTATTTCTACACCATGTCTCAATAAACAAGGATGGTCTTCTTTAATATTTGTATTTGTTTTACTGACTTGACAATCAGCATTAACCTCGTGTAACATAGTTTGTATTTCTGGTGGTAAATAACCCCAACGTCCTGACTCTAAAGGAAATTTATCGGGTCCTAGTATATATTCATCTTCCTTCTCAAGAACGTTTGATTTTTTTTTATGCTCTTCCACTCTAACTTCAGCTTTTTTTTCATTTTCCATACATCTTTGTTTAGCCTTAATTCTCCCTTCGGTATTATAAT
>Ga0214923_10004112_pt1 | contig 17839 bp, 17 predicted proteins | sample LL1510_MetaG_FD_177993 | JGI IMG/M metagenome (GOLD analysis project Ga0214923, IMG submission 177993) | Freshwater microbial communities from Lake Lanier, Atlanta, Georgia, United States - LL-1510 | ecosystem: Environmental > Aquatic > Freshwater > Lake | place: USA: Georgia | collected... | reverse complement strand
ATATTGTGCTTGTACAGTTTCCTTTTCGCCTTCCTCATTTACTTCTTCGGGGTCCCAAAATGTAAGGAAATCTCGGAATGCCATATGCGCGAGTTTATCACATATATCAGGATTAACAATTTCAAAAGCCGTGAATATGTAAGCAGTTGATTGGCTACTCGTGCTCGGGTTGGATACTGATGATTGAGACATGATAAAGTTAATGTCGGGGGTGTCTGGTATAGTTGCTTGTTTTGTTATTTATTATATACTCAGAAATGTTTTAAACCGGAAAAAAACGGATTATAAAAAATCAAAACTATTAATTTGCAACGACACTTTGGCTTATAATTGTTATATTATTAACGGCATCATTACCGGATAAATTCGGATTATCGTGTTTTTTGTCTGGGGCAAGTTGGTCTTCAGCCCTGACTAACATAACTTTCTCGCGCACAAATTTATTTACTTTATTAGGTCTTTTGTGTAGTGAATTAATCAAATCTTGAGTACAATTCAGTTCATATCCGTAATGTGTTTTAAATAATTGAGGAAGTGTATCCATCAATTCGGATGATTTCAATCCAAACATATTAATAACTGAATTATCGAGTCTGTGGAATACCAGATTATACTTGACGCCTTTCATTTCTTAGCCTAGCGGTGTTATTAATCTTTTTATGTGGTAAAATAGTGAGTGGTCTTTATTTTTAATACCGATTATTTTATTAAGTTGGAAAAATCCGGTTTAAAACGATTTTCCGGGCCGAGCAATTATAATAACATTTCGGCGAAATACCATTCATACCGCCAAATCCGGTATGCGGATATATAACCGCGTAAATGTGTCTTTTTCCGGATTACAAAGCATTTATTGTCCAACCCCTAGAAAATCATCCCGGAATTAGGACATCCAGCATGCCAAAAATTGTTTATCACGGCTCGTATATATTCATTGGATAGACAAACAACGATACCAAATAAATAATTGGTTTTAATATGACACAACTTACTAACAGCCGTAAAGTATGGCTTTGCCTATGGGGTAATATCCTTACTATGTCATTAGTCCTAGCTATAGTCTGTATTTTCCGGGATGATGAAAGTACATATTTCAGATTCGGGCCACAACCCGACCTCATCGTAATCAGTATCCGGATTGATACGTGGTCTAGGTGGGCGTTACTTAATTTATTCATTGGCTTAGTGAAAGGTTGTGATGTCCTAGTTAATGAACTAGGTAGTCCAATTCTAGGCTTCCGGGTTTATAATCCAGATAAGACCAATATTGATGATTTCACCAAAAATGAGCTAAACTTCCTAGCTAATGCAATGTGGTTTACTAATGGGTTCCGGGGTGTATTAATGGCAGTTATCACGGTGACCCAAATCGATATCGCATTTAGCGGTATGATTATCTCGGAATTGGTAAGTATTGGAACCGTCCGGCATTTACTCAATGGCAAAACATTTAATAAAGTTATTGAAAAACAAAACCAACACCTAGACAACGAAGGCAATAATCAGATTGATGCTGACGATGTCCCTATGATTGTTATTACCAGTTAATGACTAACTCCACACATCTCCACCTCCTTTTTTCTTTTAAACACCTCGACCGGAAATTGCTTCTCTATTTTATGAAGATAGAATTTTTATATCGTAATAAATTAAAAAACATATATTTACCTAATCTCCAATAATGCCTAATACCGGCACTATTAAACATAGGCAATTAAAAACAGGCCGTAAAACCAAAAAACAAGTTGGGCACTCACCGCTAATTATACATGTTGATGGGTTACCAGGCGCAGGGAAAACATATATCTGTTCTCAATTGTCATCTCCAAGCGTTGTATGTCTAGATAACGACGATATCGTATTGTATGCTAAAAACAGGGTAGACGAATTACTCGGAACTAAAGACGAAATGCCCCGTACATTTGAATCCGTCGGCATAGTAATCCAGCAGCGTGTTACCGAATTGATAGACAAATACACTCAAGTAGGTAAACGGGTTATTTTATTTGTGGGTGTGCGGTTTATGGTAAATACCGAATTAAACCATGCCGATCATCGGTATTTTATCAAGCTAGATGACCTCCCCTATACATTTCGGCGGGTATTCCTACGGGAAACAGAAAAAATCGTTGAAAACGCAAATACTATAAAAGCATTATTAAATGACCCGGAACTAGAGGAAGAAGAGCTAGACGATATGGTATTGCGCACTACCAATCTGGCCTTACAATATCCTCCCGAATTCGATGATTATAAAGGTATGTATGAACACAAACTCCAACTCGCCAAAAAAAATAACTATAAAGTGATGACCCAAACACAAATTATTGACAGCTTGCACAAACTTATAGCTAGGCTAGAAGCTTCCAAGTAATCTAGTCAGGTTGATCCCACGGGCCAATTATCTTCATCGATTTATGTGGTCTCCAGTGTGCTTCACGATGCTTGCCAACCATAGATGGATTGCTTGTAAAGATTACTTCCGTAAAAATAATCCGGATATTTATAAAACTGTTTATTGTGTGAATGCTACACATGTCATTTATTGGAATAAACCCGGGCGAGAAACTATTTTGGATCACATCCGGTTATTTGTGTATGGCCTTTAAACCGTGAGCTATTCAGTCCGGTGTTTGATTAAATACTCTAATACTTTCACCGGTTCATAAATATTTTTAACCAGATATAATATCGCAGGTAGGGGTATCATATATGGAGGCGCAACACCAGTTAGTGATTCATCCTTTAGAACACGACGTTGCCAGGTTTCATAATGAATTAATTTGAATAGCTTATCCGTTAAGAACTGTGTATTATCCTTGTTTAATTTCCGGTCAGGTAGATATTGTGTCATTTCCGCTTTTTCGGCGGTTGTCAGTTTTATTTGATTTTCAAACCATTCTTTACCCCATATCCATTCATGTGAACCAATTTTAATTCTGTCTTTATCGAATGTAAGACTTAATAGATTAAATACCGTAAATAAATCATTGTCATTCTTATATTTTTCAAGCCATGTTTTGCTTAACGGATATTTATCGTGTAAAACTAACCCAAAGTCAATAGCCTTCATTAAATAGCCATGTGTTAGAATATGATGACCTAATATGTCTATTGTTTTCTGATCCGTTTTAACCCAGCCGATATTGCCAGGATGAAAGTCATTGTGAAAATAGCCAGCATTATACATTATAACAACAATATGTACAATTTGAATAAATATGTCATATATGATTTTTCTATTTTTTTGAATGTTATTTTCCAATAAATGTTTTAAATCCCCGTCAATCAACGACCATAATTTAATACTGCAATAGGGGCTCGCATTTAACCGTTTATAATAGTTTTGCTGTGCCTTGGGTAGGTCTTCCATTTTGAAATCAAATCCGGTAAAATCTTGCGTATGTTTACAGGCGGATTCGATGCGAGAATCGTATAATTGCATAAATTGGTCCGGATGTTTATTAGCAACATGCTCGGCGAAGTCATTCTCGCGCCAATATTCGCCCATAGATGCCTTCTTAACTTCGCGCGGGAACATCTTGCCGATTTTATAGGCGTATTTATTGCCTTGTGGGTCGGTTGCCAAATAAATGGTTCCCATCATTCCTTTATTCAAATACTTACCTATCTTGACAGTATCCAATAGCGTTTGTGGTTTTACTTGGTTTCGTTTTTTAGTTTTTCGGTGCGAATTTGCACCAATGCGCTTACTATTCTTATGTGTTAGCATTTAAATAAAACAGAGAAAAAAATATAGGATTCGTTATAAATTATTTATAAAGTTTATAATTTGGTCTTGCGTTTTTGGTTTGTATCCTTGCTTTTTGGCATCATTTAACCTTTCTTTGTAATCCGCTATAAAGTCATCAAAATTAACAGGGAACTTAACAGACAATTCAGAAGTCCTTTGAATTAAATTAAATTTAGGATTTGTCATAGTTTCTATTGCATGTTTGATAGCGTCTTTGTTTTTAATGATTTTGTCCAATTCTCTTAACAACAATCTTTTATAAACGGTGGTGAAGTCCGTTATTTTTATGAAAAAGGTATGTGTTGGCTTGGGTATCTTAGCAGTCATACCAACAAAAACAATAATCCGGTTATTTTGAATATATTCATTAATCAGTCTATCACATATTGTTCTGATATTCTTCATGGTCCGGGGTATTTTATTTGATGTGGTTTGACTGTCTTCAATGATTTTATAGGCCGTATTCGCAATATCATCTGTATCCACACATTTAATATTTTTAATATTGGAACAAATATACGATTTACCAGCTCCTTGAACACCATCAATATGTATTATCACCGGGCTCGCGCTACGTTTCTGTGTTTTCCGTTGTGAATTACCTGCTGACCAATTAATATGCTTATGCGTCGGCATTTATAAATAACAAAGATAAATAAAAAATAAAAAACCTACCGTAATTTAGTGATTATATTTATTTATCATTAGTTTAATATTTTCAAGAATGATATCTTTAGATTCTTCAACAAGGTGAGGAAAATGAGATTGATTTAGGAATGTAATTATTTTTTTATAATTTCTAAAATTCTATAATATTATCAATCATATAATTCCAATTTTTATAATTATTAGCAAAAAATCCATTTGTATTTTGATAATTTTCTGTGATAATAATATTTATATTATTAGTTTCATTATAAAATTTTACTATCATTGTTCTTGATAATGGATAATATTCTTCTTTACCTAATGAATGTAAATGATTAAAATCACCACCACCTTCGTGTGAAAACCAATTATATTTTTGATTATTTTTTGTTGCTTTCCCAAAATAATATAATTTTTGATAAATATCTAAATATTCTTTCTTTAATAATTTTTCATATTCAGATAAAAAAATATTATAATCTCTTAATGTACATACTATATATGCATTACCACAAAACCAATTCTGTTGTTCTTTAATTCCTTGTTTTTTATTATCTTCATATGGAATACTTTCATTGGTATGTTTGTCGTGTTGAAATCCAGAATCATTCATTTTTAATGGTTTAAAAATATTTTTTCTAATAAATTCATCTGTTTTCATACCAGAAACAACATAAATTATATAACCTAATAAATCATAACCTGTATTATTGTAATTTTTTAAATCAACTAAAAATGGATTTTTTTGTGGTTTAAAATAGGGTTTATTTTTTTTTATTTCTTGTATTGTGGTTTCAAAATCTATAAATTTAGTTTCGTGCTCTTCTAAAATTTCATTAAGCATTTTTTTTGGATTTAATTTAAAATATAATTCTGAAGAAAAATCATATACGCCCGATGTATGATTTAATAAATGATTAATAGTTATTTTATCACTATACTGTATATTTATACAAAATTTATCAATTGTATCAGTCAATTTTAATTTATTTTCTTGCGCTAATAAAAATATTGCCATTGCTGTAATTGGTTTAGAACATGAAAAAACTCTAAATCTAGTATTTTCATTATTACCAACATATTTTTCATAATTTATTTTACCATCAACTGAAATTAAAATTCCATAATTACTATTTATTTTATTTATTAATTCATCCATTTTTACTTTAAAAATATGATTTAAATTATATGATTCTATGGCGTCAACATATTTTTGATTATCTTTATATAACCATGTATTAAATTCTTCTATTAATACCTTTATTTGGTCTTTATTCGTTTCACTTAACTTATTAATCCACTCTTTATAATTTTTCATTCCTTTTTCTAAACCATGTAATAAAAATGTATTTAACACAATATGACGATTAATTCGTAATGGATTATCATATTGTTCATGTAGATATCTATTTTCTGTTAAATCTTTTAACATTAAAATAGAATTAAATTTTTTTCCATACAATAAATGCGTTAAATCATTTATAATACTTAAACCATGAAAACTATTTGTAAATAATATAAAACCTTCCTGTTTTTTAAAATTATATAACATAAAATGTCTCATATACAAATTATCTCCCCAGTGCCATATTATTTTATCATCTATTTTATCTATTTCAACGCCTGTTCCAAGACCCCAATATATATTATCAGTTAATTTTATTTGTTTTTCTAACATTATATTTTGAATAAGTTTATCATTATTTAATCCTAAAATAAAATTACAATAATCTTGTGCTGTTGTAAACAAACCTCCTGCAACATGACCTCTCGCTTTTTTATTTTTTATAAACATATTCATATCTTCCCAATGTTTTATATTACCAAATTGGTCATGTGGGATAATTAAATAATTATCATATTCTTTTTTATAAATATAACTACTATTATTCATATTTAACTTAGAAAAAACATACTGTGTCATAAAATCATTAATATGTAAACCTGTTATTATTTCAATTGCATGTTGCAAATATAAAAATCCATCTCCCGAATACAAAAATTGTGTTCCTGGTTCATTTAATATTATATTACTACCATCATTTTGTAAGCCACTTGTATGGGATAATATCATTCTTGTGGTTATTTTTTTATATCTTTCATCTTTTTTTAATATTTTATCTATTTTATCTTGAGGTATGTATTTATATAATGGTTTATCCAAATCAATCTTACCAAATTCTACTAATTTTAATACACCATAACTAAAAACAGGTTTACTTAATGAGGCTGATAAATAAATTGTATCTTTTGTAATTGGTATTTTTTTAATAGAATCATTATAACCAAAATATAATATTTTATTTACTTTTTTATTTAGCAAAACAAGTGTTATTCCAGGTATATTTACTTTTTTCATAATATTTGATAAAAATGTATTGATTTTAAATTCATTGTTATTAATTTTTGCCTTTTTAGTTTTTATAGTTTTCATTTTCTTCTGCGAATTTGCACCAATGCGATTACTATTCTTATGTGTTGGCATTTATAAATAACAAAGAAAAAAACCCAGTTCTGTGTTTTAAAAATGATAAGTTATCTTGCATCTACTGAAAAGTTTGTCTTATGATAATTCACATAAATTTACGGGGTAATACTATTCATACCACAAGGTATGCTATTAAAAATTGATTCGTAAAGATTAACATTTTTTTATTATTTAATAAAATAAAATATTGGCATGGATAATCCTAAAAAATATAATTATAAAAAATTATCACATTTTAGTGATATGGTAAATAATATGAGTAATGAACCAAATAAAATAATTCCTTATACAGATAAACAATTTGAAGAAGATTTAAAAAAATGGGTCGCCGAAACAGAAGCTATTCAGCATGATAAAGTAAATAATTTTAATAATAGTTATATAAACTACAAGGTAAATAATTTAATTGATAGTATTAAAAAGTTATAATATAAAAATAATTATTAAGAAATAAATAATGCCATCTCTGAAATTAGTAAAACACAAAACTAAGAAATCCATTTTGCATAGCAGTGCATCTAGGACTAAAAAGATAAAAACTCATAAAATGAATACAACTAATAACATAACAGAAAAGCACGGCACTTATGCTGATAATACTCATATTTACTCAAATGATTTAATGTTTATGTATATTCAGGATAAACGACCCAACAGTGTTAAACTACCGCTGGCATCCCTAGTTCATCACTTACGGGAAAATGATTGGAGCGACTGGAGCACACCAGGAACGCCAGCATTCAGCGCGATGGATGTACTTAAAAACCCTAACAAGTATAAAGAACATTACCAACGTATCCTAGATGCCGAATTAAAATACCCGATTATTATTGATAAGAAAACTGGATATGTCATCGATGGGATGCATAGGTTGGCCAAATCCTATATGCTTAATAAACCAGATATCCGCGCGCATGTATTTGACGATAAACTTATGAGCAAGTTTATCCTAACCAGTAAACCAGATGCTAAAAAAGAATGGACGGGTGCCGATTGGGAGTATTATGAGTCATTAACCATACCCGAACTGAAACAGTTATATCGTGAGCGGTTTCCATAATTTTTTTAATTTATGTTATTCTTTGCCTACAAAAGGCAATAAGCAAGTTGAACATATTTGCTACCATTTAATCCACCCATACAGGCAACATAATCAGCCAGTTTGGTATTGTGATTCCAATGGGGATTGTTTTTGTCATATTTGTCAAGCCTTCCATATTCATGTTTGAATATTTCAATTCGCTTACCACGTTCTCCACAGGAACCGGAAAGGGTCATTGATTGAATGAGCTCACCAATAGTTCGGTTTGGATCATAAGGTTCCATCCAATTTGGTCCTTTTCCAGGAATACCAAGATTGCCGATCCAATAAACAATTACTTGCGTCATGTTAGGTTTATAGATTTATAGATTACTAGATTATTGAATTAGGAACTAAAGGGAAAAATAAATCAATTTTTGCAATTAATAATTACATTTAACTAGTTATAACATCATCCAAAATTAAGTGATGATATTCCAGCGGAATATACTGTAATACATATTTTCTATTTATTGGATTGGATAAATAAGGTTGTGAATGAGTATCACAAGCACCGCAAATGCCATATAACTGTGAAATGAATTTTTTTTCAGACCATCTTACACCACAATGGCATAAATAACCGATACTATTATTATCAGACAATATAAACTGTTTAACATCATTCCATTCTTGCTTACATTTTTGGTAATATTCGGGTTTCCAATATTTCGCTATATGTTGATAACATTCTTTTATTGACATTTTCAAGAAATTTCTTAATAAGATTTAATATTTGTAATAGTAAAAAATATAAATAAAACTCGCGAATCAATTTTTAATTACTACCGCCCGATAATCTTGAATTTATTTGTGTAATCAATCCAGTTATCATTTTCATCGCTTGTTCCTCTTGAGCCTTCCGTTGCTGGTATCTCAATAACTCAAGTGCGTATTTAATTTCTTCCACTGAGGAATTCATAGCAACTGTCTTCTGTGTCTTATATCCCCGCAATTCTAGATTATGAATTTCATGTAAAAGTATTATTTTTTCGGCTTTATTGGGGTCAGTCGCGGAATCATATTCTACTCTGTCACCAACCTTAATTTGGACGTCCTTGATGAGTTTATCGCCAATTTCATTTGCCCATTTAGTCCAGATGTTATTTTCAGTCATTTGTGTGTTTTTGTAGTTTTTATTTGTTTATGGTTCTAAACTGGATAAAAAATAAATCTAGCGAATCAATTTTTGGAACAGCATTCATCTGGTATTATTCTGTTATTTTAATTCTTTTCATAACTTAAACATTCATGAAAATCATTTAAGTTTTTTTCATAACAGTCCCGAATCTTTAATTTTGGGGCAAAAGCACATATAAAACCGCCATTATCGAATGCTTCTTTACACACTTTTAGGTCTATATTCTTTTGTGTCGCTTCAACAATTGGATTATCAATGAAAGGAATTGTTGGCATATCCACCTGTGTCCACGTCTTGGGTTGAAACCGAATACCACCATTAAAGGCTATGCTATCCATAATATCCCCAGTATAAACCATTTGGCTATCGTCGGCCGGGCCGGCGAAATTACCGCGCATTACACGATTGGCCAACATTATTTTATAAATATTTTCCGCCCGCTTATAAATGGGGAAAGCCTCACGCACTGAGGTGTAATGTTCTTCAAAGAATCGTCGGACAACATCCCCGGGTTCATTGACTTGAATCGGCATGCCATCCATACGGCCAACATCGACTTCAGGTGTTAGTCGCGGGTTTATATAAATTAGCGAGTCCGACACGGCATATTCAATGGTTGGAAAATGGAGCCCGACACGCAACGCTGCAGCATCTCCGCAGAGCTTGTAGTTCTCACGCCAAACCGGCAAATCTCCCTTGTGTTTCATTAGAAACATATGGACTGCATTTTTTAATCCGGAAAAACCATCGCGTTTGTGTGTTTTGCGGATATGATGTAATCCATCAGCGCCCGGAATATGGGAAATGATATAATCATATGCGCCGGCTAACTGTGGTTCCTTACCGATAAATATAGTATGCCGTAAATAAGACCAAATGTATTTAAATAACACATCGGTATAAACGATAATGTCATAGACAGGGGTGCCATGAATTGTCTCAGGATACACATAACAGTGGTTTTTAACACATACCCGGTTTTCGCCGAGTTTCAAATCAAACTTGATTTCAGTCAGGTCAGCGCCGATATTGCTTTCCAAATCGGGATCGGGAATAGATTTTGCGTCGTGAATAACACGAACACGGCCATCAACAATTTCAAAAAATGCAAAATCTGTGTATTTACCCGAATTGATAATAAATCCTTCTGCATCCTTCTTCAAATGGGGTAAAGTATAACAATCCGGGAACATATCCTGGAATACCTCCGGTGCCAACCGGCATTCATTCAATAATAATTGTATCATATCTGATTCGTTAGTCGTATCCATTGTTTAAAAAATGGTGTGTTGCTGAAAGAATTAATTATCTAGTTTTTTGGATAGTTATATAAGAATATGTGCTAAAAAACAATTTTCCCAGTGCTAGAACTTTTATCCCTGTAAAATAAATATCGTGACTTCCCTAAAAGACTCTCAACAACCACAGAATGTTTCAAACCCTTAAAATAATTCCGGTCCTAATCATCCTAGTAGGCCTAGTGCTAGGTTATATTTCCACCACCGGGACAAAATCTCAATGGATTCGGCTAATAGATATATTCGTAATCGGTCCCCTAATGATTTGGCTAGGTTATAATACTTATACGGCAACACTTACCGACCAAAAACAAACTACCTTATCTGGCTATACCCATCTATTCGCCAGCTATCTACTCATCTTTTTCGGTGCGACAACTATGACATATAATTTGCGGAATTACTCACATCAACTCCAATAATAATTTATATCCTCTAAAAGCCTATTGCGTTTTAAATAATATTTCTACCTCACCACAAATATTATTGCTTTTTACACCCCAAATTTCGCGGGGGCACAACTACTATTTGTGGCCTAGACCTATTCCTAACCACCGAATCGGATTACAACTTGTTCCAATCACAAAACCTTTGTTGTGGCCAACAATACAAAACCTTATTTGTATTTGGGAACCGTCGAATAATCCGGACTAATCAAATCATAGCGCATTGTCCCGGAAAATCTTGTTTTCCGGGATTTGTCAAACCTAGCTCCGCAACATAGTAATCAAGACCAGCACATAGATTTGTTGTGCTAGGGATACTCTGGTTTCCGGGCCTCGCGAAATCTAATTGTCAAGACCACGAATCCTGATTAGCTCATCTAGGATATCAAACCAGAAGCAAACCATTCTGCCAAAAAAACACACAATCCCACATACTATCACTTAAAAATCGTTTACATATATTTTTATAAGTAATCAAAAACACAAAGATTAAATACATAACCAAAAGCAACCGACAAAAATGTCAACAAAACAAGTAGTAGATTATAAAGATACACCTAGAGAAGAGCTAACCGCCAAAATATCGAAACTTCTCAAACTTAATTATGAAGTATTATTTACTGACGAGGTTAATACCAAATATAACTATGATGATGTCGCTAAAACACTTGTTGATGAGAAAATAACCCCGTCAAATGATTTCAGTTACACGAATATTATGAAAATACTTGAAGATTTTGTATATAATCAACACGAAGTTGACGAATTACAGGCGAAAAAACAAGCTGACTTACAAAAACAAAAAACTGATTTCGAAAATTACAAGACACTATGTCGCGAAACCATGACACATAAAAAGGAACTTGATATTATAATCACCAATTTAAATATTAAGATGACAGAGACGAATATTCAGCTGCTTGTTGATATAAAAAGACAACTCGTTTATGAGTTATATCAACCCGATGAATATAGTTGTAAGCCGCGCGATTATCAAAGAATGATGGAATCACTAAATAAAGTCGGTAATCCTAGAATTACCGCATTCGCTGAATGGTATGCTAATGCCAATATTCTAGAGCAAAATACGCAATACGTGGACAAATATGCCGAATATTTTGTGTCCCTAGATGACCTTATCACACTACATGAAATTTGCCGCGGTATCATCATAGTTGACGGTCTTAACCGAGATAATAACTAATAGACTCTAAAATAGTAATTATTTTTTTTAGTGTTTCCAGTGCACCTAACACGCATACCGTCAAGTACCTTATTTAAGACCACCCTATTCGGGTGGCAAATAGGTACTTGACTAGTAGAGGTTAGTATGGTCTTAAATACCATACTAGGCGGTAAATACTTTTCGCTAAAAAGCAAAAGCAAAAGACTCAGATGACAATCATAGACCATGATTTAGAACTGCTAAGGATACCGTCAAGCACCTAATTTAAGACAAGGTGGCGAAGCCACCGACCAGAACCACCCGAATAGGGTGGCAAATAGGTACTTGACTAGTAGAGGTTAGTATGGTCTTAAATACCATACTAAGCGGTACCGTTAAAAAAATTAAAAGAATGCTAAAAAACAAGGAACATAAAATAATGCAACGTATGTCTAATGACTGTTTCCATACGCATTGCACTAATACTAATACAATCTAATTCTATCCTCTCAAAACCCAGCTGTGAAAAAGTGCCCCAAACTATTAATGATATAGAACGCCTTTTGAATTATATTCTTTTTACTAACATGGTAATCCCGGATTTGTGCTAATCCATCCTGCATATTAAATAATCCGACCGCCCCGATTTCTTCATCTGAATCAATTTCCCTTTCCTTGGTATCAACTTCAGCGACATCTGCAACAACCGGCTTATCTGATTTGCTTACGAAGCTATTTGCATGATTATTCAATTCGGCAATGAAATAAATATGCCGGTATTCCACACCATTCCCACCCTTATAATTCTCCTCCAGCGGGATAATATTTTTATACACCCGGAGCGTACCGCCAGATGCAGCTAATTGGGTTTCTTCTTGGAACTCACGGATAGCACATTGTAGGTCGGTTTCTTTATTTTGCCGTTTGCCTTTCGGGATACCCCATTCCGGTTCCTGATGTAACTTGCCACCATCCGGGTTATATCGCGTGTGTAATTCTTGTATCCTAGCACAGCTTCCCAAACCATTTGTCACATCTCCTTCTCCGGCATCTGAACCCCAAAATTTGTCAGCCGGCGACAAATCGGCATTCCCGACTATGGGGAATTCAGTACCCCAAATGTAATTCACAGCCCGGATAATATTAGCCAGGATACCCAGGTTGAGTATATAATTGAATTTGAGTTCCGAGGTATCATATTCGGCTTTATATGACCGCTTCCAATTATTATCCATCCCCAAATCCCGGCGCAAACTCTCAAAACTAGGATTCTGGGTGATAAACTCTATTTCGCAGTGTGTCATCCCGCTGAAAAGCTCCACTAGGTAATCGGCATTATTCACATCATATTTCCCGCGTAGGAATTCTACATAACTCATCGTATGACGCCGGCGGACCATCACTACTTGATATGGTTCTGGACTAGCCCCCGGATTCCGGCAAAAACAAATGATACCATAACTCGATAGCGGTTCCTGACATTGTGCATACCCATGATTATTTTTGCCGCAATTCATACAAAAAAGTGTCATCCGGGATGGTTGGTCTATTGGTGATATTGCTGCAATTGCAGCTGCAGATGGTGTGGCAAACGGCCGTTTATATTTCTGACTCCGACTCTTAAACATTGTTCTACTGTTGTTCTACTTATTGTCTTTAAATCCGAGTATATTTAATTACCGCCTAGTACCGCCAAGTATGGTAAGACCATACTAACCTCTACTAGTTGACGGTACGGTACCATTCACATTTTTAAAATCAGTAATAATTACCAAAAATACAAAAATTGATTTCTTGAAGAACTCATGTTTTAATATTGAGGTGAGTTCTTACTGGAGTTGTGAAAACAATGCCCGGTCGTAAGAAACCATGTCTTGGGTGGGTCTACCCACTACAACATGCGTGAAGGAACGAGTGAAAGATAGCAATACCAGGATAAGCAGCCAAACACATAGTTGTATGGTGCGCTGAAGCCTTGAGTTGTCAATCAGCCTCAAATCACTTTTTTTTTGTAAAGTGAGGTTTCGATTACCGCCAGGTATGGTATTTAAGACAACCCTATTCGGGTGGCCTTAAATAATGTACTTAACGGTACTCACACCAAACACCAGTCTGGGAAAAATTGTTTTACAACTTCAATCTTATTTAATTCACAACAAATCAACACATAACTAATCAAAAATATGGGACAAGATACTTATTGCGTTATGGGTGCTAGTGCACCAGTCGCATTTACTTTTGAAAATTGGCCGATTTACAGGGACCTTCTATTTAATTCCAGTATGGATAAAACCGAACAATTTATCCTATTAATTACAGATTTTCCGAGTGATGGATGCTATTGTCTAAAATACGAAATTGAGAAAGCATTCAATGATTTTGATGACCCGCAAACAACGATTACACCCGCAGAATTTAAAGCTTGCACCGACAGACTTACCGCTCTTCTCCGAAAATGGAGATGGCTCCCTGCTGAAAAGGAATTACTAGGAATGGAACTGCAAATTATGTTACAAATAACTTTTTGCCATGTGCGCGGGCTTACCCGACGCGATAATTCACATATTTTCGACCAGAAAGAATCACATTCACCAGCAAGCCTAGTATCCAAAACACAAACTGCAGTTGAAATCCTAATTAAAGTAGGCATCCCGGAAGAAAATATTAGCATCAATCATCATATATGGGATAGCCAATAACAAGTTAAAAATAATATTATGGCCTAGATTAGAAAAAAAGAATAAAAAAGACGAATAAAAAAGACGAATAAAAAGACGAATAAAAAAGACGAATAAAAAGACGAATAATATTCCGGCCTAGGTTGTGAAATACCAGGATTAAGAAATTGGGTATTCACCAACTGAAACTATTTCATCATATAATTTTTTATATTCTGGTGTGGTACTGTTTTTAATGCTATCTAGCCTTTCTAGTTTAGCTACCACTGAACTGGCGTCACCGAGATAAATATCGGACTTCAATACCGAATACACATCAGGATTATCAATGATATATTCATATATCCTGTTAATATCTGCGATAGATGTTTGTTTTTCAGTGTATCTGAAAGGCCATAGTAATTTTCTAATATACCGATTCGGATAATTGACAATGACATAGTTCATTTTCCGTTCGGCTTCATTACATAGATGTCTGACACAGAATTCATTGACAGTCCTAGCCCCACTAATAGCACCAGCCCCACCATTAGTATTTAATAGTGCGTGTGACATATAGATATTGGATAGAATATCTGCCATATTCCCGGATAACATCTGTCGGGATTTGAGTTGTCCGCCTAGTAGTGCCACGAAATTACTCAGATTACTAAATCGGACACATAGAAGGTCTAGTCTTTGTGATGTGGTTTTTGACAGAATTTGCGGCCGGAATGATTTGAAATAATTCATAACCCCACTTATAACCATCTTATTAAATCCTGCGCGGAAATTAGCTAGGTTATCGACAGTAATTGCAGTGAATATCGGATAAATATGAGGGTGGCTTTTATTTAACCCCTGGCCGAAAGTAATCAAATTGCGTGTTAAGATATTGGAGCCTTCTACGGTTACCCCGATTGGCATGGATTGATAGAATTTACTGAATAGATTATTAGGACCTTTACAAATTGCACTACCTCCCCAAATATCCATCCCTGCCAATAATACTTGCCGCCCGCGTTCAGTGGTTTGATACTTCATGAGTCCGGTGATGACACTAGGTTTAGCACCTGAGTCCAATATCTGGTTAGTATATTCTACCGATGAGTTGATAATCCAAGTATCGACAAACATACCGACAAATCTGTCGCGTACTGCTTCCATTCGGCCGATATTCATATTAAATTGCCGCCGGTGTTTGATATATAGCATGGTTGCATAAGTCGCCATTTTAGATGAACCATTTGCACTAGCCGGCAGACTAACCCCACGACCGACTGACAGGCATTCCATCAACATCATCCAGCCATTACCTGCATTTGTAGCACCACCGATGATAGCATCAAGTGGAATATGGATGGTACCTTTAAGTGTACCATTCGGAAACCCGGCATCATTGGGATCATGGTAAGTAAGTTGTTCTAAGCCAGGGTGTCCGCGTTCGACCAGTGCCAAAGTAATTCCTGTGCGACCACAACTACCTGTTACTGTACCATCCACTTGTAGTAATCCATCCGGATCCTGTAAATTAAATGCTATCCCTACTAGATTGGCAATAGGTGCTAGGGTAATATACCGTTTATTCAAGTTGATTTTAATCATTATTTTACCATTGTCGCATTTCATTAGGGTACCAGTGTCAATTTGTCCGGTAGCATCACTGCCATTATTGGGTCCAGTTAGCCCAAAACAAGGGATGAATCTACCACTAGCTAGGCCAGGTAGGTACTTGTTTTTCTGTTCTTCAGTTCCATAGTGCTGTAATAGTTCACCCGGGCCTAGTGAATTCGGCACCATAGTAGCCACTGCTAGTGCAGGGTTATGTGATGCAATCCTAGCAAGAATCCGGGATTGCTCGGAAATTGGATTATTCATCCCACCATATTTGATGTCAATTGACATACCTAGCAATCCTGCATCACCCAAATCCCGCATAATATTATGAATATTTGTGGTAGGGTATATAGGTTCAGTCCCATATTTTTTGAGTATCTTGTCTATTTGCTTATATTCATTATCATTAACTGTATGCGCCACCGCACTTTTTTGGCCGAGTATTTTTGTCACAGGCGGTAATTTTCCTTCAAATATATTCCGGTCAATAGATACCCCACCACTTCTGAGTGCAATTAGTTCGGTTTGACTAATTTTAGGTAGTATTCTTTTTACTTGTTTCAGTAGGTGTCTATACATCGTTCTACTCGGTTTCTGGTTATGTTAGTTGTTGTCTGTTATCAGTTGTTATAGTAGTTGTTGGTATGATATCTAATTGTTAATTATCCCAAAGTTAAAAATAAACCTAGCGCCACTCCAGATGATTAAATATAGTAATAATATTTGGTGTGAATGAATTTGACAGCTAGGACACCTAGACCCACAAGTATCAAGAAAACCCAGAGCCGGCCATTCCGGGCCATTTCTTTTTGCCGGGTAATCTGTTCCATATTCACTTTTACAAATGGGCTGACCGGGTCCAAATTCGCGTAAATTGCCATTACTGCATCTTCGGTATACACTGGTTTGCCTAGACTCTTATTCACAAAGTTGTGAACTTGGATAACCCAGCGGACCAGGTCCATCCGGCGGTCCAAATGTGGCTCAATCGGGTAATGGCTTAGGTAATTCTGGTAATGTTGCCGGCATTTACCACACGGGAGAATATCTTTAACTGAATGATAGAATGCCCGGATTGCTTCTTTTTGGGCGGTTGATGGTTGGTCGGAGTAATGAAATGATACTAGATGCAGGACAAACCAAAAATGTGGCCCCCAAATTGCGGGGTCCATCCCACTAGGTCCGGTTGTTGACATTTTTTCTATTTCCTTATCTTGTTGTTATGCGCTGTTTACTTATCATATTGGATTTTGTTAATTGCTATCCTAGACACACAAACAAGAGCGCAGCTAGGTTCACAAAAATAAAACAAAAAACAAAAACAATAAACAAAACAATAAACGGTGCGTCCAGAGATTTTTGGGGTTTAAATTGTTAGTAGCACCAGCCATGAATAAGCAGCCCCGCAGAAATAATTGGTATATTCCCACCACCCGAATACAACAATGAATAGCAGCACATTCATAATATATAAGTGATATATAACCCTATTATACACATCACGCATTAAACAAGTGGTAACCGGCCATTGTCGCAGGTTGGGT
>Ga0214923_10004110_pt1 | contig 17847 bp, 15 predicted proteins | sample LL1510_MetaG_FD_177993 | JGI IMG/M metagenome (GOLD analysis project Ga0214923, IMG submission 177993) | Freshwater microbial communities from Lake Lanier, Atlanta, Georgia, United States - LL-1510 | ecosystem: Environmental > Aquatic > Freshwater > Lake | place: USA: Georgia | collected... | reverse complement strand
GGTATCTGAATAATGCGAGATGCCTAGGGGCGGGAGTGTTGTTTTCCAGCAATTTTCTGAAACCCATGATTACAACTGGTGGGTTGTGTAGGGATCGAACCTACGACCCGGTGATTAAGAGTCACCCGACTCTGACATCCACGCTTGTGTTTTGCAGTGTTACCTCGCATATTTCCTGTGTCAATAAGTGGGGGGATAACCCCAAAAAAGGGGTCTCGTTGCCACCTAGTTGACCCCAATCTCTATGATGAAAGTTGGAACCATAACCCAATGTCCATTCAAGTTGTCAAATAATTCTGGCAAATTCGAGCTGAAATCTATCTTTGGGTTTTTTTCTTTGACACAATCTTCTTAGCTTGATTTGATTTCTTCTTTTTAGTTTTCGCGTTAGCTTTTCTCTTTGCAGGGACTTTGAATTCAGGAACATTTTGATTGACTTCATCTAAGTGTCTCAAAGGGTTTATCTCCGAAAAGAGCTCGCTCTTTTCATGATATTTCTTTGTCTTGATTTTCCTTCGAATAAATATTAGTAACATCAAACCCATTCCAACAAGAATTCCTAGAATAAAGGATTTATATGCTCCAATATTTCCTTGTGATGAATTAAAAATAGAAATTTCAAAATTACCAACTGCTGCATTGTGCTCCTCAATGTCTTGTGTTGCTTGTTTGGAGATATCTACTGCTTTTGCATAAGCTTGAGATGCTTCATTAACGGCCAGAACATAGTTTGTTACAAACTTAGTTTGACTTTGAACTTGTCTCCATTCAATCCGTACTTTTGCTAAATTTCGCTCCGCCTCACGTAGTTGTGATTGCTTCTGATCTAATTTGATGGTGGCTTTCGCGAGTTCCGTAGTTGCCTCACTCACCTTATCTTTAGCCAGCTTAAATTCTTTTGGAGCTCCTTGTTTGGAGTCATCTTTCTTTGAACTGAATATTGACTTAATGATATTTCCAAGTGTGTTTTGTGCAGCCTTGAGAACTTTTTTCAGTGCATTCACGATTTCTTGCTGTCTTGAAAGTTCTTCCTTTGCATCATCAACATTCTTTTCAGCTTCATTGAGCTTCTTTTTCACTTCTTCAAGCGCCGCATTTCCAGTTTTATTTTGAGAGTTTGCTTGTTGAGCACTCTCCTCTGCTTTTTTTGCGCCAGAATTTATTACTGATGATTGACTCTTTGCTTTGGCCTTGATAGCTGCAATTTTTGCAGCCGCTTCTGCCTTGGCTTTAGCTGCTGCTTTTTTTGCTTTAGCCTGTTCATCGGCTAATTTTTTCTTCGCTTCGATTGCTGCTTTCTCGGCTGCTGCTTTTAATTCTGCGGCTTTAGCTGCAGCTTCTTTCACTGCTTGTGCCTGTTTCTCTGCATTTGCAATTGCATCTTTTGCTGCTTGTTCTGCGGCAGCCTTATCACTTACTGCTTTGGCTGCCGCATCGACGGCAGTAGCAGCAGATGAGGCGGCGTCTGCTGCTTTATTTGCTGCAGATTGCGCAAGTGCTACAACTGAATTGAGTGAAGCGAGAGCGGCTTGTGCTGCTTCTGCCGCACTTCCTCCGGATTCTGCAGCTTTTGTCAATGCGCTAGCAGCTGCCTTGAGACCGGCTTCTCGAGCTGCCACTGCTTCTGCCGCCGCGAGAGATTCTAATTCTTTGGCTTGAGCGGCTTTAAGTTCAGCTTCTTTTTTGACAACATCCGCAGCTAATTGCTTTGCCTCGTTTTCAATTCTTGTTTTTTCTGCTGATGCGGCCGCTGCTTCGGATAAGAGTTTTGCCTGCGCATCCGATTCAGCTTTTGCTTTAGCCTCAGCTTCTTTCACTTTAGATTCCGCCGCAGCTTTGTCTGCCTCTCTTTTTTTCTGCGCATCTGCCGCCGCATTAGCATCTGCAGCTGCTTTGTCAGCTGCTGCTTTGGCCGCTGCAGCCGCTTCATTGGCAGCCTTTGATTGACTATTTGCTGCATTTGCTTTGGCTTCAGCTGCTTGCCATGCAGCCCTCAATTCTTCAAGAGTTGCTTTTTCGCTTCGCGGTTGAGCCTTTAAATATTCAAAGCCATCGGATGTTGGCCGGAATTTCTCTTCAACAATGGGACCGGCTCTCAATGCATTTCCACCAGCTGCTATATATGCCTTTTTGGCGCTATCAGCCTCATTCGTTGCAGCTTGCGCTTCTTGAGCCAGCGCTTGCGCTGCTTGCTGTTTTGCAGATTGCTCTGCGGCCGCGGCGACCTGGGCGGCTGCTAATCGATCTGCTTCGGCCTTAGCGGCCGCAATTTGAGCCTCAAGCTGAACCCTTTGCGCCTCAAATGCCTTCTGAGCGTCTTCAGCTGCTTTCTTGGCCGCAGCTGCCTTTGCTTCTTGCTCTTTTGCCGCCGCTTCTTTAGCAGCAATTTCCGCAGCCAGCTTGGACTGCTCTTCCGCTAACTTCGCAGCGGCTTCTTGTGCTGCCTTTTGCGCTGCTGCAAATTCGGCCTCCTTTTTCGCTTTATCTGCAGCAGCTGCAACTTTGGCAGCTTCTGCTTTTGCAAGTTCATCGGCCGCGGCTTTGGCTTCAGCCGTAGCCTTTTCAGCCGCCGCCTTGATATTTCCGGCCGCAATCTCAGCCGCAATGGCATCTGCCTTTGCTTTTTCTTGATCGGCAAGGAGTTTTGCTGCATCGGCTTTGGCTTTCGCCTCAGCAGCTTTGGCTTCTGCCACAGCTTTAGCAGCTTCAGCCGCAGCTTTTTCTTCCGCCACTTTTTTTGCTGCTTCTTGAGCAGCCAAAACGGCAGGATCGAGACAATCGGGTAAATCTGGCGGATACGCAGCTGGACCACGACAAACTTCAGCAAGTAAAACGAGATATGGGGCGCTGTGTTGAATTGAGAAAAGCAATGCGGCTGACATGAATGCCGCAGACCATCTACTGCGCATCTAGAGCCTAAATTTTGTTTCGGTCGCGCATCAGCTCTTCCTTGAAGCGCTTTCCCTTGATGAAAACAAACTCCTCTTCGTCCAAACGATCCACCTCAGACTTTGGAGGTGCATAGCGAGTATCTCGCTCAGTTGAATTCAACGGATCGTATGGTTTACCGCTATAACCGTAGTACTTTGGATACCCATACTTGTAGCCATACTCATACTCCATTGCGTCCTCAGGAATTTTATTCAAGATTACTCCGAGAACCAAAGCGCCTACTCCACGAATTGCATCACGGGCTCCTTCAAAATGAGGAATCTTTGTAGATCCCGCATGTGAAACCAAAATTGCACCATCGGTGTAGGCCGCCACGATTGCTGCATCTGTGATTGGGAGAAGTGGTGGGCAATCGATAATTATGTAATCGAATCTCGCACGCAAAATCTCAAGTAGTTCTCTGAATCTACCCGACTCCAAAAGCTCTGCAGGATTAGGCGGGATTCGACCCGAAGTCAGCACCTGTAAATCAATCTCTGGGTGTTTTCGCATATGTTTCTTCACAATGGGCCAGGTCAATTTTGTGGGAGAGCTCAGTAACTCACTAAGGCCCACAACTTTTGATGCAAACTCAAGATAAATAGGGATTTTAGGTCTACGAAGGTCAGCTTCGACGAGCAGCACCCGTTCACCAGATTGAGTAAGGGAAATAGCAATATTTATCGCTGAAGTGGATTTACCTTCATTGGGAAGGGCAGATGTGATTACAATCGACTTTGGATTAACTCCTGGATTGGCATGTTTGAGGTTTGTGCGTAGTGTTCTAAACGCCTCAGTACGCGCGGCGTAACGGCCGATTTGAGTGATAAGCGGCTTTTCATCAGCATTAACATCAAAACCGATTGCCGCGAGTAATGGGATCTCACCTAAGTCATCCTCACTCTTGACGGTGTTATCCAGTAATTTTCTTAAGCTTGCAATTCCAAAACCTAATCCAAATCCCATGAGCAAGCCCAGCGCATAATTTATCGATTTTTTTGGAGCTGCCGGCGCAGTTGGGGGAGTAGCAAATTTTGCAATCGAAACCTTGATAGGAGATTCAGTATCAATCTCTTGTAGCTCAAGGCTCTTAACAGTGATTCCAAATTGTTTAGCTACTGCATTTGCTATGCGAGCTGCTCGCTTCGGATTAGTATCTGTTACGACTAATGAAATGAGTACTGTGTCCAATGGGGCCGACGCAGTGATGTTCTTAGATAACTCCTCAGCCGATATATTTAGTTTGAGCTCCTTGACCACAGGCTCAAGATTTACTGGGCTGTTTATGATTTGGGCATAAGACTTCACGCGCTGTTGAGAAAAACTTGAACCAGTCAGGAGTGTAGAAATGTCAATGGCAGAGGCTGGGGTAGAAACAAAGAGTTGTGCCGAGGACTTATATATTGGCGTCATCGATATCGTTACCAAGAAAGAAATCAGCAGCCCGCTTAGAGTCGTGACAGCAATCACACGTCGCGACTGAACAAGTAACCGCCAATAGGAGACTAGCTCCATGGAACCCATTTCAGTCAGCCAGGTCGATATCCGCCCGGATAGTTCCAAGGATAGCCAAGCTGATAGCCGACCTTCAAACTACTCGACGCGCTCCTCGATTGGCTAGTAAGCCAGCCTAAAATAAGGCGCTCTGCGGACTTCATTTCAGATTAAAGCAATGGCATAAACCCCAAAACCCCCCACTAAAGTGTGCGGAGTGAGGATTGCCATCTCTTGTCGCCAAAATAAGGCACGCTCACCCTTTGCTGAACTCGTCATTCGCCACCATTTTCCCAAGTCTCTGGTTACCTCATTTGGAACTGAAGTCACCGATGGAGAAAATACCTCGGACTTTGCCGCACTCACCGCTCAACGTTGGGGACTTTCTCCCCTGAAGGAGCGAACCGCCTCAATGGAGAGATTTATAAATGAACGTTTTTCTCCCGAACTCTTGATCGCCGCAGATCAATTGGTTCTCGGCGCACTTCAAGATGCCCCTATCCCAGGTGATCGAAGATCCCTAACTGACGATTTGATCCATCCTGAGCTTCGTCCCCGTGATCCAGATGGAATGGAAGAGTCTCACTTTGAAAGGGAACTTGCGAAAGTATCAAATACCGTAATTAGAACTATTTACGAATGGAAAGGGGTAAAGAATAAGAACCCTGTATTTGCATTCATCCCACGAGGCAGTACGGATATTTCTCAAACAATCGCCCATGCCGTTTTTGAGGCGCATGCGATTGGAGCAACAATAATTGATGGAGACTGTAGAGCGCCGCATGACATTGACCTACAAGATCAAAACCTTACTCCAATAGATTTTGATTACACGCTTTCAATGCAAAGCGCACCTCCGAAAATGAAAGGGAATCAAGTTTTACGTCACTGTCGAGAATTAGACAAACCAGAAAAATTCTTCTTAAGTCAAAGCTGGAAACGCCTTGTGGATTTTTACGTAAAGGATGGTCCAGTGGTCATTATTACCTCTCCACGCCGAAGTAAATCTCGGATGCTTCCAGATTCATTCTTATCCTCTTACTCTGCCGACTCGATAAGCGTTATCTCAAGTTGATTATGAGACTTAAGACTCTCGTTGTTGCTATCTCTCTCGTTATTTCCGTCCCACTTGTCGCAATATTTTGGAACTCAATGCAACTCCTTAACACTTATCGCGATATTCCTAATACACCATTAGAGTCAGAACAGATCATCAGTATCGGAGAGGATCTCCACCGTGATACGCGAGACTTACTTCGTTACTTATCTCTACCCGGAATCAAACAGGTATCACAAGTTGTAGGGATAGACCTCTTTGATATCAAGCCCGAACTTCTATTTATTGCGAGCAACTTTCCTGAATTAGCAGGCTTTGATCGACCTAAGAAATACATGATTTCTTTCCAAAATTCTGCGGAGGCGCGTGGCACCGGAGGAATACTGGGTGCATATGCAATTATTGAGGTCAATCGTGGAAAGCTTAAGGTAATCAAAGCTTCATCCAATGTCGGACTTAAGCATCTCTCGACACTTCCCATAGAGCATTCAGATGAATACTTTGAACTTTATGGAAATAACCCTGGTATCTGGCAAAACGCTAACCTATCTCCGCATTTCCCTTTTGGAGCCATGAATTACTTAGAGCTGTGGCGTCTGCAAACGGGAGAAGAACTCGATGGCTTCATTGCCACAGATCCCATAGCCTTAAGTTACTTTCTCAAAGCAATTGGAACTGTGACGCTACCCGATGGTTTCCAAATTAATTCTGAAAATATCGTCGAAGAAACTCTCAAGTCCGCATATAAACGTTATGAAAACGACAATATGGCGCGCAAAGAATTTTTAGTAACAATCATGAAATCAACTTTTAGCAAACTGTTGGCTAGGGAATTTAGCGCCCTCAAGATGCCAGAAGCACTATCTCATTCCATTGAAGAGAATCGTCTTTTGATTTATTCAACTTCAAAACAAATTCAAGGCGAGAATGAAGAAACCCGACTTGCTGGATCTCTCAACGAGCGAGCAGACAATCAATATCGAGTCGTCATTTTGAACACTGATGCCAGCAAGCTTGATTACTATCTAGATCGAGAAGTAGAGATTGAGACTTTGACCTGCGCTCCAAACCCAACCACCCAGGTTTCCGTCTATTTGAAGAATCAAGTAGTCAATGCCCAGGACTTACCACCCTATGTACTCACGAGAGCAGATAAAGGAAAACCGAAAGAGCTAGTCAGCGGACAACATCGCTTTAAAGTTTTTATTTATGGCCCATATAAGTCAACACTCATCGGAGGATCTCTCGGTTCGGGCGCGGATGGTAATGCCCGCCAAGCTTACGAACGGGAACGACCTATATTTATAGAGGATATAGATTTAGCGCCAGATGCAAGTGAGGTAATTGTTGCCCAATTCAAAGGCGGCACAGGACGCTTGACCGCAAGCTCTCAACCACTGGTGCGCCCCGAAATTGTCAAAATTAAAGATAATTGCTAATTCTTATGTCGCAGCCAGATTTTATAAACAAGAATTCCTACTGCAGCCCCCAAAACATTTGAAACAAAATCCACAATGTCCGAAACGCGCCCTGGAATAAAAAATTGAGAAATTTCAATAAATCCAGAAATCATAACTGCGCTGCTAAGACGCTTTAAAAGTGACCAAGACGGAAATACCAATGAAACGAGAAAAGCGAAAGGAAAAAGGAGTAAATAATTTCCAAGGTAGACCAAGGAAGAATCTGCATAGAGAATCTTGTAAAAAATATTGGCATTATTTCGCAGAAACACTTCAAGCTCGCCAAGATTGGAAGATTCTAACAATGGACGGGGAAATAGAGTAAACAAAAGAAGTGCTACTAAATAAACTCCAAGACCAAAAATAAAAATTTTTTTGCCAAAAGTCTTAATTAGTAAGCACCGCGTCCTCTTAATACCGCTCCTATAGTTGCAATGATAATCCACAAATCTCGTGTAAAACTCCAATTAACCATATAGTTCAAATCAAGAGCTACGCTCGTCTGCAGATCAAGATCTGAGCGTCCACTGATCTGCCATGGGCCAGTAACACCTGGTTTGGCGTTAAGTCGTCGTTCATATATGGAGTCATACTTCTTGACTTCACGCACTAGCGCTGGCCTGGGCCCAACTACCGACATGTCATTTATTAATACATTAAAAAATTGGGGGAGTTCGTCAAGCGAATATTTCCGCAAAATTCGCCCGATTGGAGTTATGCGAGGGTCCTTTTTATCCTTGAAAATAACGTGATCCCTATCATGAACATTGTCTGCCAATAAGATCAATTTGTCGGCATCTTTTACCATAGAGCGAAACTTATAAAAATTGAATACTTGCCCATCAATCCCCACTCTCTGCTGTGAGTAAAAAACAGGTCTTCCACTTGTCAAAAGAATGAGAATTGAGATTATTAGATACACAGGACTGAAAAGCACTAAAGCCAAAACTGCAAAGACTATATCAAACGATCTCTTTAGTAATCGTTGCGCACCCGAAAGCTTAGATTGAGAGAACGCAAGGAACGGAATTCCTTCCTGTGGTTGTGGGATCAACCAATAACCTAGATTTCCAGAGTCTAATGGAATCCAATTTGTCTTTATTCCTAAGTCTTCACAATAATTTACAAACCTAGAGAAGTTTTTATCACTTTCCATGCCAGGCAGAAGCAAAATCTCGTCAATAGGATTGAATTTGAGAATTCGTTCAAATTCGTCAAGCCAAACATTAGTAATTGCCAAACATTCCACTCTCGAAACCACAGCATAACCCAACAAGCGATTTTTAATTATCCAATCACTATATTGTTGCGATTCTCTCATTGTGCGACCGACAATCATCAACCGGGTGGAAAGTCGTTTTCGCTTGATTAAAGGTTGGAGGAATATAAGCTGTAACGTAGTGCGAATAAGTATTAAATTAATAAGCCCTGAAAGAAGGAGAACTAGAAAGACAGTTCTAGAAAAAGAAGCGCGCGTAACAAACGAGAGAAAACCCAAAGAAAAGAAATATAAAAGGGATCGCTTGATTAGGCTTTGTAAATTCAAAATGAATAAATTATTGTGATTTAAACTATATATTCCACCTAAGCCAAAAGTCACCAACCAACTCAGAACTATAATGCCAAGAATTAACTCATAGTTAATTGTGGCGATAGAAGGTTGTCCCTCAGTCTCAAAAAACGAAGAACGAAATCTGAAATTGTATGCAATTACTGCAGCCAAAATAAGAGCGATAGCGTCAGCTGCGAGCAAAACAATGCTTATTTGAAATTTATTTGAGTATAAATTCTGCCCAATTCGAGACTCATCCATGTTTTGATTCTATGAGATTTTCCACCCAATCCAAGTATTTCTGTCTCCCGATTTCAGGGTCTAAATAAACTCTGGCAAATTCAAGGCCCTTTTTGGCAAGTTCAAATCTCTTCTCGGCATTTTTACTCAATTCCTCTATTGCCTTGGCAAGAAGTTCTGGTTTTCCAGCATCCACTAACTCTGCAATTCCTGTAAGAAAATTCCAGGTTGCACCATTTCTTGGAACAGCAGCAACCACGGGTCGCTGGCTATATAAATATGATGTCAATTTGCTAGGCAAGCTCATTTCCATTTGCGTGCTTCGCTCATTCACAAGTAACAAATCGGCAGCGGATAGCAACGCGGAGTAATCCTCATCAGAGACTGCAGACATAACGGCAATATTGCTCTTGCTTGAGCAGAGCGCCTTTAAATTAGCCTCTTGGTTTCCATGACCCACAAGATAAATTTTGATGCGAGAGTCATTAGCAAGAGCATCTGCTGCCAGCACCACATTCTCAAGATCCTGTTTTGCACCCATGTTGCCTGTGTGGATCACCACAAAATCATTTGATCCCCACTCGAACTTGGCACGAGCAGAATTCTTGTCAATCCTAGCTATGGCTCTGGCTGAGTAATTCGTAATCTGAGTAATTCGCTCAGCCGGCACACCAAGAGCTATGACAACATCACGCATGGCGGGGGAAACCACAACTAATGAGTTTGCACTGTGTAGCACTTTACCTTCAACAAAATGAGCAATCTTTGAAATGACTGCCCCACCGCGCAGACCAGATTGCTTTGCGCCAGCACCAGATAAGTCCTGAACAATCAAACCAAAGGGAATTCCAAGCTTCTTGGCAATCGACTTTCCTACAATTCCAGCCGCCACAGTGGGAATGCAGGCGATTACCAAGTCAAAGTTATTGCTGACCTTTTGCTTTGAAACTCGTCTTAGATTCCACCACAAAGAATTTTCAAATCGCATACGGATGAGTGCATTCATCTTTGGCGGAATGAAGTGTCTGGCTCTAGCTACGTATACACTTTTGTGTTCAGACACCCCTTCAACCAAATGTGCATATTCGCTTGGAGTGTTCCACCATGGATAATGTGGCAAGCTAGTTAGGACCGAAACGCGATGCCCGTGGGAAGCAAGATTTTCTGCAAGGTCAGTTGTGTAAACAGAGATGCCTGTCGGTTCTGGCCAATAGTTAGTCGTGAGAAGAAGTATTCTGCTGGCTAAACTCATGGGTTACGAGATTTTTTTGGTTAATACGTCAAGTTGCAGCAATTCGCCACGTTTAGACTTTACCCCTCTAAAAACTTCAGTGACTTCATGCCCATATTTTGCGAGCAAATTCAACAAATCAAGAAGTGAGGACTCATTTTCGTAAAGTGGTTTTAGTGAGACTTCCAAAAAACAAAACGGGATTTGATTCAGATATTCATCTGCTCCGTTTAACACTTGCAATTCATATCCCTGGACATCAATCTTTAGAAGTATGTTCTGGGGATTGAGACATAGAGATTCAACTTGACGATTAATTGTTGAAACGCAGACTAATTCCTTTGCAACGGTTCTACTTTCCGGAAAATTTCTAAGGTGAATCTCTTTCATTTCAAGAATAGATGAACTTAACCCCGAATTTCCACTAATGTTTATCTCCATTTTTGACTCCGCTGATCCAAGTGCCAACTGAAAAGCTTTCCAAGGCTGGAAAGAACCAATGGTCTTCTCCAATTGACGAAAACTTTCGCTAACTGGTTCGTAAGAGAAAATCTGCCCATAAAATCCTGCCTTTCTCATATCCACCCCAAATTGACCCACATTGGCTCCTGCATCAATTATCTGAAAATCTGTCGATTTCGCTAGTTCACGCATTATCGATTTATGAGGAGTGTGGCTAAACTCAGATATTATTGAGAAACTAGACTTTAAGTTTCGCAGAAACGGATTTGTCCTTACTAAATCTACAAATCTCATTAGCATTTCACAATTTCCCATCTAGAAGTTAAAGTCATTATTCCTTAGAATCCCACGAGATGCTAGTGTCAAACTGCAGTTCATTTCTGACTGGTGTGCTTTAATTAATATTGAGCCTAGAATAGATTAAGGTTGGTGGAATGCACAAAAATTCGTCGCTTCAAATTCTCCACGTCCTAACACTTAATACGTTGAATGGTGACTATGGTGGCCCGCTCAGAGTAGCGCGCGTAACTTGCACCGAATTAATCAGAAGGGGGTATAAAGCAACAATCTTTTCTGGCACTTTGAGAAATTTGGAGCCACTGAGAAATTTGCACTTAGATGAATCATTTGTACATGTATCGCCAATTTTGCGCAGCTATCCTTTAAGCTCACTTTGGAGTTGGAGATTAGTTCCCAAACTAAAACAGAAAATTGGAGTGGCAGATATAGTTCATATTCATTTTGCTCGCGACCTTATCCCGATACTTGCCGCCTTAATATGCATTTTTCAAAAAAAGAAATTCGTAACGCAGACACATGGAATGATAGTTGATGATGGAAGGCTACTGACTAAACTGATTGACAAAATTCTAGTGGAGCCGATTCTTGCTAAGTCTGAAGCAAATTTTGTTTTAAATGAATTCGAAAGAAAAAGGCTTAGCCAAGTCTCAAACAAGATTAGAATTAAAATCCTCCCCAATGGAATCGGAATTTCAGATTTCATTCAACCAAAATCTCGATCCAGAAACCTGAGAGTTGTATTCTGCGCTAGATTACACCCACAAAAAGGAATCAGTAAATTTCTTGAATTGGCAACAAGTCAGAAAGATTCGCAAATAGAATTTCAAGTATTCGGACCTGATGGTGGAGAATATGAAAAAATAGATCAATACTTGGGAATGGAAAATAGAAATCACAGACTTAAATATTCTGGAGCGTTGAATCCCAATGATGTGATTCATGAACTTTCAAAATTCGATATTCTAGTACTACCAAGTTTCAATGAAAATTTTCCAATGGTAGTACTAGAAGCTTTATCCGTTGGAACCTGTGTTTTGGTGATGCCTTCTTGTGGAATCTCCGGAGAGTTATCAATCTTTAATGAAAACTTTGTCAGCGAATCTGAAACCACTGACGGATTAATAAGATCATTTGACCGCCTTAAGCAAAAGGTAGATGAAATCGATAGAGCCGCTGTAATGAAATTTTGCCAAGAAAAATATTCAATAGAAAAGGTATGCGAAGAACTTGTTCAGGAATACTATCTACTTGTGGGAAATCATGATGCTTGATCGTAAAAGAATCATTTTTCTTACAAATCTTCCTGCCCCCTACAGGTTCCCTATTTTTGACAAAATGACAGAGTTTGTGGATTTGAAGGTATTTTTCATACTTGGAGAGCGTAATTGGCGTAATTGGCCTGCACCTACCAATAGAGTTTGGCAGCATGAATTTCTTGATCTATTTTCCATTCGAATCAAGGAGTATGAATTTGTGCCACAGTTTAAGGCCGCCAAAAAAGTTCTTAAATGTGCAGATTTAGTAATTGTTGGTTCATGGGAGATTCCCATTTATATGAGAACGATTTATCTTGCTAAAAAATCTGGTGTACCTATTGTGCAAATTTATGAGTCTATAGAAAAATCACAGAGATTTAGGTCTGGGTTTATTGCTCGCGTTAGAAGTTCATTGATTAAAAAAGCAACATTTGTGGTTACGTTTGGTGCAGAAAGCACTAAAGCAGTTCAAGATATGGGAGTCCCACATTCTTCAATTCTTGAATTATTTAATACAGTCGACGTCTCATGGTTTCACAATTATTCAATTAAAAATCGAGTTCCTGATTCTGACGGACACAAGTACTTGTATGTCGGACAGTTAATCGAGCGCAAAAATCTATTTAATTTGATTGATGCGTTTAATCATGTGCATAGCGAGAATGACACCTTAATGATAGTTGGTGAAGGGCATTTGAAGTCCACACTTGAAGAATATGTGAAGACTAAGACTCTCCATGGGAAAGTTATATTTGTTGGACCAAAAAACCAATTGGATCTCGCCGCAATTTATTCAAAAAGTAATACGTTGGTGCTCGCGAGCGAGAATGAGGTTTGGGGATTGGTAGTTAACGAAGCCCTTGCATGCGGTATGCACGTAGTGGTTAGCAAGAATTCTGGCGTATCTGCATTTGTGGATGGAATGCCTGGAGTGTTTCTTTCAGCCACTGATTCCCAATCAATTGCTAAAAGTATGACCGAAAGTAAGAGCCAATGGGAAGGTTTTGTTGAATCGCCTCCGATTATGGGATTCACGCCAGAACTCTTTGCAGAACTGCTGATGGCTCACATTGAGGCGTACGGATTTAAGTGATATCAAGACCAGGTTTTTTTTCTGTCGTTTGTATGGGCTTTAAGAATGTAATTATAATTTGAAGGGTTGTCAAAAAAATTACTACCCAGAAGGATCTGAACCAATTGCGCGTTGAGTATTGAAAAAACATCAAGAACTGAAAAATATAAGTTGCCGTCGAAGCTGTAGCAAGTGCAATATTTCCACGGCTTCCTGTGCGTCTTAGGAAAGAAGCACCAGTCAATGAACCGAGCAAAAAACTTATTATACATATCAAGATTCCCCCGCCGAGACCATACATTTGCCCAATTGTCGATAATGGTGTCCACAGATATGGAAATAGTATTGAAATTCCATCACTCGAATAATCGTAAGGGTTGCTACCCGCACCAATTAAAGGATTCATATTTTCGAAAACAAGATCTTTCTTGATTGTTCCAATACTGACAATCACAATTGGAACCCATGAAGTAAGGGAAGCCATTGCTTCTCCCAATAGCGAATAAAGGTCAAAATTAGTCGAAAAATCATTTAGCATTCGAGCAATCATTTTAGGAACTGAGAAAACACCTGTGGGACCAGATCGCGCCAAATTGTTTAGCCTGATCCCAGCCGCGAAAGTCACAAATATCAAAATAAAACTTATGAACTTTCCAATTAGAGAGCGATTTTTCACAAGTGCATTACTTGCTAAAACTGATACAACTATAATTGTAGATAGTCTCGAACCTCGACCGAGCAGAATTAGAAAAATTAGAAATAAAAGAATTGCATTTATTTTTGCATACCGATTTTCTCTAGTAGTTAGCATTAAGATTGGTATTATTGCAACTACTAAACTTGAAACAATTCTTAAAGCCAAAGAATTTCCATTCGATTCAAGATATTTTGTTGTAATAAAAATCGATTTACCTAATCCAATAGCAAAAAGAATTATAGTTGAAAACCCCAAAAAGACAGATTGTGCACCAAGCCTATCATTCACGAGAGTTTGATAATTGAAATCCTTAAAAGCGGCACTTTGTAACGATTTTTTTGATGTACCAAGAATTAGTGCAATAGCACCTGCGCTAAATGCACAACCAATGGCTCCCCAATTAAAAATTTCACGTAATGTCTGAGTTTGGCTATCAGATATAGACATAAAAGAGAGAAGCCCTAAACCTGTGTATTTCCTGCTCCACTCCCAAAGTATTGGAGCAATTAATCCGCTTACCGAAAAAAGCAGTCCGCCAAGAAGTGGGAACGCAATTGAAATTTTATTGTAATTCTTGATTAGCGCGACTAAAAGTATTAGGGAAATGAAGTTAGCGAAAAAAAGGGTCACGATTGGTTCCCAATGTCGACTTCTGAAGCATTAATTTAATATTCAAACTAGGAGTTCCTTTCCTAAAGGTTTACACTCAGGACAAGCTGTTCCAGTATATTAGAGTGATTGAGGTATTAGTGAATAAAGAGGATAACTCTAGGTTTTGGCTCTTTCTGAATAGAACTTCTTCTATGCAAGTATTTGTTGGTCAAGTAGTAGCGGGATTGTTGAGTGTAATCGGAGTTGCTAAAACGGCACAGTTTGTCGGTCCGAAAATATTCGGTTTCGCTTCTATTTCACTAGTAGTTTGCAGTTTTTGTAAGTTTCGCTGATTTTGGTGCCTGTTCGTGGGCAGCTCGCGAATTTGCGTCATCAAGAATCAACATTCGGACATATTTTTTTGTGATGAAATCCAAGGGAAGAATCAATCTCTGCATTCTCATCTTTCTACCAATTTTCTTTTTCTTTTTCCCGCACGATTTGAAATGGATTTGCTTGCTCTCTATGTATCCATTCCTGTGGAATAGATTCAATTATGTACAGCAATTACTAATTAGCACCGAAAGGATTCGAGAGGCCGTATTCCTGATGATCGCAGACAGATTATGTTGGCTACTCATTTTTCCTCTAGCAGCATTGAATTTTTCGAGAGATTTAGCTTTTGTTTTACCAATCCTAATCGGTTTAATTTTTCAGAATTTCCTTAGTCAACGGTTCATGTCTGAGTCAAATGAAATCCAAGATCAAACCCAAAGATTGAAGACGTTAGAACTATTCGTAAAGTCTCGTCATTATGGAATAATTGGAATTTCAGGTGTCGTAAGCAATCTTGATAGTTTTGCAGTCGGTATAGTTTCTTCCTTGGAAAGTTCAGGAACTTATGCCTTAGGACAACGACTTAGAAATCCACTTTCTATTGTATTTAACTCTATTGTTATTCGTATTAAGCCAATAGCTGCTCGAAGAATTCATAGTGAAATTGTTTCATCACTAAAGGCTGATCTTAGATTGATTTGGCTGGGAGTCGTTTCCATATTAGCAATTTCATTATTGGCGCTAAGATACGCTGACAATGTCTTCGGTTTTAAGTACGAAGGGATTGAAGAAATTATGGCAATTGGAACTTTGAGTTCGCTACCATTCGGTTTTGTGCTGATATCTACTGGCCTGCTGAGTGCTATTGGTCTAGAAAAGTATGTTTCTCGAACTCATTGGTACTACTCCGCTGCACTTTTGTTTAGCGTCATTTGGGGAGTTAATTACTATGGAAGCCTAGGTGGGGTTGTGGGTTCTTTTTCGGTAATATGTGTTTATGCAGTGACCTCTTCAATTAAGTTAAAACAAGAATTGGAAAAGCTATCTTGAAAATACTCTACATGGATTCGAGACATCCACTAGTAAAAGATCGTTTTTGCAGAGCACTTTTGCGTTTTGTGAAATGGCAAGTTTTATCGAGGTTGTCTCCTGGTGACCATATTGTGAATTGGATTGGTGATGTTAAATTTTACGTTAGAAGCGGAGAGACCGGTTTAACTCAGAATATTTATGTCGGTTTAAGTGAATTCAAAGATATGGGATTTCTTTTGCACCTACTGAGAGAGGGTGATGACTTTATCGATATAGGCGCAAATTCGGGTTCATACACCTTGCTTGCGAGTAGTTTTAGCCAAGCGAAGTGCTTATCGATAGAGCCAGTTGAGTCAACTTTTAGACGATTGACCGCAAATTTGGAACTCAACAGAGTCGGGCATTTGGTACATGCGGTCAATCTTGCAGTCGGTTCAAGCAAAGGTTTCCTTAGAATGACGACTAATTCGAATACGACAAATAGAGTGATATTGGATAAACATGAAGTGGAAGGAATTCTTATAGAGACAACCACGCTCGATGATCTAACTTTAAATATTAACCCAATCATAATAAAAATTGATGTTGAGGGTTGGGAATTAGAGGTCCTTAAAGGTGCAGAAATGACGCTCCAGAAGAAAAGTTTGGTGGCAATTATTCTGGAAATGAATGGAAGTGGAAATAGATACGGCGCATCTGGTGATGAAATTCTAGACATGCTTCATAAGCTGGGATTTGAACCGCACGAGTACGACCCCATTTCAAGGGAGTTGAAAAAGTTGGAAGGACAAGATTTAAAATATGCCAACACTCTGTTTTTGAAAAATCTTGAATTTGTGAGAGAAAGAATCTATTTTGGACCGACTCTAAATATAGTGGGGAAACATTTTTAGGATAGTTTTAGAGAATGCTAAGCATTTTGTTTGCCTACTCCATAAAATAAGATTGATTTGTAATTTAGAATTTGATTTTTCTTACCATGGCCCCCATTCTTGAAGAATAAACTTGAGATAGGAGTAGATTAAGTTTCTTATCAATGCTCATGATTTTCCTAACTTCATTTTTGAATTTTTGATTGTCGAAAGATAATTCAAATTTATTTTCCATTAATGTGTTGTACATTCTTATGAAGCCACGTGATTTTTCTGCTGGCAAGTGCCAAAAAATTAAAGTATTAATGTCATCATTATTTCCTTGGTGGGTCGTAAATTTCTTGGTAGTCCAAATGCGCGAAATAACTGAATTGAGTTCAACTGACTCAGATGCCTCAATCAATTGATTTAAGATATGCTCTTCGGTAGTTAAGAAATTTGTCCCATTCACAGCTTGATTCACGTTCCAAGCCCACAAAGTTGAAATTTTGAGGTTAATTTCCTTTGATTGCGAGTATGGAACAAAAAAAATTTCGCCTCCAAGATGACCACTTATTTCTGGGAGTTGATACTGCTTAGAATTGGAAAGGTATCGATTATAGATACTTCTTGCAGTTTCCAATTCTATGCCATTTACGAATGTTTCTTTCTTGAAGTCCAGTCTGAAAATTCCAAATTTATCTCCGCACATAGTTTGAATCTGGGAAAATGCATCAACAGCAATAATATCTGGGTCTATAAATAAAGTAGATTCAGGTATATTTCTCATGGCGTCAAATAGAAAGAAACACCCGCGAAATCTGTCTCCAAAAATTTTTGGAGGATTAAAGTTAAATTCGATTATTCTTATTTCGACACCTAATTTTACTAAGCTTGTAGAATACTCCGCTGCTACAGGCTTGTTGGTGTACAACACAAGCGTTGCTCCGGGTTCGACTCTCCTGCAGGTAGCAAAACAGACCACGATACATTTAAAATAGGACCCCAATGATTCTTCAAAGTTTCCTATATTAATGTTTGGGTTAATCGCTTCTACTTGAGCAAATGGGATTGCAATTTCCATACTTAATAGTACCTTTGAGTTTCAAGCTACTCTGATTTTCGCTTCATAGGATAGGCCTTAAAAATGAGTGAGTAAGTGGGTTGTGTAGGGATCGAACCTACGACCCGGTGATTAAGAGTCACCTGCTCTACCAACTGAGCTAACAACCCGGTCTTTTTTACTGGCTGACCCTATCAGCAAGTATCAGTTGCCTATAACCAG
>Ga0214923_10004109_pt1 | contig 17848 bp, 14 predicted proteins | sample LL1510_MetaG_FD_177993 | JGI IMG/M metagenome (GOLD analysis project Ga0214923, IMG submission 177993) | Freshwater microbial communities from Lake Lanier, Atlanta, Georgia, United States - LL-1510 | ecosystem: Environmental > Aquatic > Freshwater > Lake | place: USA: Georgia | collected... | reverse complement strand
GAAACAAGTCACCTATTATCCCCGGGCTTGGATACAAATCATCCAGTGTATGAAAAAATATATAGATAGTGTAGCATGGCAAAGCAGAGAACCACGAAGAAGGTGTCAAAACCCCTCAGTCTAAGTGGACTTCGCAAGGCTCTAGAACATATCAAGGGGTGTGCGGGAAAGATGAGTGTGCCCGAATTCCAGAAGGAGTACAAGAAGGTCTTCCACAAGAACATTAGCCCGAAGGACGCCAAGGCCTATATACAGAGCCTAAAGGCCTCCCGCCAATCCGGCGGTGCCGCGCCCCTCCACTACGAACTGCAGGCGGGAGCTCCGACCCCTTACGGCAGTTTCCCTGCTTATTTGACGGGCGGATTCGGCTTTGCCAATGTAAGCTCCACCTTAGGAGAGGCGGCGGGCGTGACGAAGTTCCCTTCTCCGGCTGCGCGCATGGGATCCAATCTCGTTGGAGGAGCAAAAGGGAAAAGGGCCACGAGGCGCAAGGGTAAGGGCAAAGTCCAAAAGGGCGGTGCTGGTATGCTCGACGTCACACTAAGCAATGTGGCCGAGGTATTCAACCGCCCCTTCCCCGCGGCCGCCCCCGCTTCAATCGGCAATGATATGCAGATGTTATCCAAAGGCGTCCCAGGATTTGATAGCCCTCGCCCCGAATTCCACAGCCCTCATATACCTTCAACAAACATTGTACATTCCGTACAGGCAAGTCCTGCAAGTAAGATTGTCTAAGGGCCCGCTTTTGCGCTGATAAGAAAACCACTCGGAACTTTAGATTTAGAATGTCTACATCTAATGTCCCGGCACCCGAACAGGCGCCACCAAGTCCTCCTTTTATTCCAGCCTCTGATCAACGGCAACCTCTACCTGAACTTAACTCGCCGAATATGGGGTATGGAGCCCCTATTCCAGGAGCCCCCCAGATCCCTGCGGTAAGACCAGCGGGGCCCAGAGCATCTGGTTTGAATTATGGCCCTTTCATGGCTGCCGCGGCCGCCCAGCCACTGCCCAAAACGTCCGAGCTAAAACTCCACTCGGCCAATCCGAATACACTCCTCTCCAGAAAACTCCTGGACACCTACTTCAAGACAACAGACTACCCTTTTACACGGCACCACATAGATTCCTTCGACCAGTTCGTAGCCCAAGATGTTCCCGCCATTCTGAAATCCAATAATCCCATCCTCCTCCTCAAAGAGCTGAATCCCACCACGGGTACTTACATGTATCGCGTAGAAATCTTCATCGGTGGTCGCACAGGCGAGGAAATAGAAATCGGCGCACCCACCATTGCGCTCCAAAAAGGCAAGGAAGTGCGTATTCTTTTTCCGAATGAGGCGAGACTCCGTAATCTCACGTATGCATCCACGGTATACGCCACCATTCGCGTAGAGCTCACCATCACTCTCCCGGATCAGCCCGCTGCCTCTGCTGCCGCCGCCGCAGAAGGAGTCCAACCAATCGTCCTGGAATTCAAGCGCATGCCCTTGTTCCAGCTGCCAATCCTTTTACACAGTCGCAACTGCGTTCTCCACGGCAAGCCAGGCTCCTTCCTCAAAGAGGCCGGCGAATGCCCCCAAGACCAGGGCGGATATTTCATCGTGGAAGGAGCTGAGAAGGTTCTCATTACCCGGCAAGAGCAGGCCTTCAACACCCTCTATGTCCAGAAGCAACCGAATAATGACAAGGTGGAGACCTACGGCAATATCACCTGCCTGTCTTCCGAGACACGCCAAGTCAAGGTCGTCACCTTCAACTGGGTCCGCGCCACCGACACTCTCGTGGTCAGCCTCCCCTATGTGCGCAAACCCCTCCCGGTCTTCATGCTCTTCCGCGCCATGGGTGTACAATCCGACGAAGATATCCTCCGGCTACTCTACCCCGACCTGGAATCCGCCGAGGCCAAGCTCGTAGTCCCCCACCTCCTCGCCAGCATCGCCGAGGCCTTCCCTTTTACAGATACCTATTCCAGCGTGCAGTTCATCAAGGCCATGACCAAAGGCTTCAGCGAAGAGCACGTCTACGACATCCTCTTCAACCAGACATTCATCCACATCTCCGACAAACAGGGCGGAAGTCGCGTACACTTCCTCGCCGACTGTGTGCGCCGTTTCATGCGTGTCCATCTCGGCATTGACCCGAACGCCGACAGGGACGATACGCGCAATCAGCGCGCCCTCACCAGTGGCCACCTCATCCGCATGTTATTCTCCAACGCATACTCCAACTGGAAGAAGGCCGTCAGACTCGCCGTCGACAGCGAATACGCCTATAACGTGGATATATACAGGGGTCTCCGATTCGCCAACATCTTCAGCGAAGGCAATATCCCCAAGCTGTTCGTGTACCCTGGACGCAATGAAAAAGGGAGACAGGAAGGTGTCACTATTACCGCAGGCATTATGACCGGATTCAAGGGGCGCTGGGTCACGGGAGGCTCAGGAGGCGGCGGTGCGCTCGGCCACAGCGACGAGAAGACAGGTGCTCTCCAGTCCCTTTCTCGCATATCCTACCTGGATTTCATGAGCCACACTCGTCGTGTCGTGCTCAACTTTGACACCGGCATGAAGCTCACGCGCCCGCGCCAGCTCCACACGAGTCAATACGGCTTTTTCTGCACGAATGAGACACCTGGTGGCGCCAGTATCGGCATTACCAAGAACCTGGCCATGATGACGATGATCTCCATCGCCTGCGATCCGGCTCCTGTACTTGCGCTCATGCTCGGCCGAGGCTGGGTCATACCCTGCTCGGAAATGCGCAACGACCTCATGCGCACCGCCGTGCCCGTATTCTTGAACAACGGCATTGTCGGCTACACTCTGTCGCCGTTTGATTTGACGGACGTCCTCAAGCGCATGAAATGGACAGGGTGTCTCCCCGCCTTCGCGAGTATCTCATTTTCGATACGCAATCGCAAGGTGCTCATCTTCATGGACGAGGGTCGTCCCACGCGTCCCCTCATCCACTTGGAGGGCGGTGTCATGCCCAAAGAAGCTCTCCAGTCCGCGAAGACCTGGCGCGACCTGGTACTCGGCTCTTTCGCCCCCACGGCCGCCCACGGCCTCAGTACCTCCATCGTCATGGATCCCTTCGCCGAAACCCCCGGCCAACTCCCTTTTACAAAGTACAAGGAATTGCTCACGCCTCATTGCGGATACATAGAATACGTGGATCCCTATGAGCAGAATGAGGCATTCATCGTTAATTTCCCGGAGCATCTGACGAAGGATGCGTCGCACATGGAAGTCCATCCGTGTACCATCGTGTCTGTGGTGAATGGTATGATTCCCTTCGCCAATTTCAACCAGTCTCCTCGTAACCAACTCTCTTGCTCCCAATCCAAACAGGGTCTGGCCATGTATGCGACGAATTTCCAGAATCGCTACGACAATTCTGCGAATATCATGTGCTATGGCGAGGCGCCTCTGGTGCGCACGCTGGCCTATGATGTTCTTGGCGAAGGCCAGATGCCTTATGGACACAATCTGATTATGGCGATTATGCCCTTCCAGGGCTATAACCAGGACGACGGCATTGTCTTCAATGAGGACAGCTTCCAGCGTGGAATGTTCCGCAATATCAACTACCGCTCGTATGAGGCGTTTGAGGAGTATGACAGGGCCACAGATACGCGCGCCACCATCGCGAATCCTCTGCGCGTACAGCACTGGACAGACCTCAAGCCTGGGCGCGACTATAAGAAGCTGGACGAGCGCGGAATTATCAAGGTGGGAGAGCTGGTGGATGAGGAAACAGTGCTCGTGGGACGCTATATCCAGGACAAGTCGGGCAAGATCCAGGATTCTTCCTTAACTGCGCAAGTATGGACTTCCGGTCGCGTGGAGTCGGTTGTAGTGACGGTGAATAACATGGGCATGCTTCTCGTAAAGGTGCGCATTACCCAGGACAGAACACCAGAGCTGGGTGACAAGTTCAGTACGCGCCACGGACAAAAAGGCACGATTGGAATGCGCTTCCGAGCCCATGACTTGCCTCGCACGGCCGAGGGACTTGTGCCTGATATGTTGGTGAATCCTCACTGTATTCCGAGTCGTATGACGGTGGCTCAGCTCATGGAGATGATTTTCGGCGAGGTGTGCTACAAAAACACGATGATTGGCGACGCCACTATTTTCATGAGTGACTCGTCGGCTCCAGAGGCTATTGGCAGGGTGTTAGAGGGTCAGTTTGGACTGGAGAAGGCGGGGAATCAGATCATGTACGACGGCGCATCGGGTGTACAGATGCCGACGACGATTTTCAGCGGGCCGGTGTTCGCTATGCGCCTGAAGCACATGGTGGAAGATAAGTGGAATGCGCGCGCCGAGGGACGGAGGGAGCAGAGGACACGGCAACCGACGGGGGGACGTGGAGCACAGGGCGGTCTTCGTATTGGCGAGATGGAGCGCGATGCGCTGGCTGGGCACGGAATATCGCGATTCTTACGCGAAAGTCTTATGGAGAGGGCCGACTTGGCGGAAATACGGTTGTGCAATGGTTGTGGAACCGTGCCGATTTTCAACAAGCGCCAGAACTTGTTCGTGTGTCCGCTGTGCGACGGGCCGGTTCGCTTCATGGGCACCACGGGGCAGAACATGGAGCTTCTGCCGACGCCGACGCGCAGTCTAGTGACGACGGATATAGTGGAGATGCCGTATGCGACGAAGCTGTTGGCCGAGGAGTTACAGACGTATATGAATATGGGTATGCGTATTCTGACGGGCGAGGCGATTTCTGGATTGAAGGAGCCTGAGTACAGTATGCCTGGAGTGAATGCGGTGAAAAATGTGCTGGCTAAGCCGCTGCCTGAGATTGTTCTGCCTGAGACGAGAGTGCCTCCGTATAGGGAGGGTGTCGTGGAAGTCCTACCGAGCGAGGAACAGCTGGGGGCACTCGGTGTTCTCCCTGGCGCGGCCGAGGCGGCGGAGGCAGCGGCCGAGGCAGCAGAAGAGGCTGAGGAGGCATATGCACCGCGAACATCTACGGAAATGGCTGCGCAGAGAAACGCAGACTTTGTGGCTGCGCAGGCCATGGCTCCTGCTCCTGTAGTTGTGCAACAGCCCGTGCTAGTCCAGCAACAACAACAGTCACCTTCGTTCCTAGTACAACAGCCGATTATGCAACAAGCCCAGCCTATGGTACAATTACAACCACCTCCTTTTGCTCCTCCTGCCCCCTCGGATCAAGAAGCCTTCAATCGCGGGGTGGCGGCTGCGAGACAACAAATGGCGCAGCAAGGCGGCATGCAAGGTGGCATGCAAGGCATGCAGCAAGGTGGCACACTATATATCACCCCCGCTCCGATGATGTATGCTTCGCCTGTTGGGGGTGCGCAAGTGATTACGGTAGATACAGGACCGCGTGCGATGTACGAAGGCGGCTACCAAGAAGATTTACAGGAGGCTACGAGGGGACATCCCGTCATGGGCGGCGGCGGTGGCGGCGGTTCAAGAAGACATACGACTCCTCGCCATCGCGCCGAATCTCCGAGGAGGGGACCAATGACCGTAGCAGGCGGCAATATAACACCCACAACGCGTATTGTAGTGAATCGGATAGGCTAGGACCGAAGGCCTATGCCTGTGAGAACAGGTCTAAAATTGAATGTATCATCAAATAATTAGACAAGTCCCAATGAGCTACGAGATAGTTGACACACTCTATCGTAGCCGTAAGACACTCCTAGAACACCTAGATCAAGAGGGCTATGACATTGCCCCCTTCAGCAAATTCAGTCCCAAGGAGATCGCCGAGATGGTAAAGGCCGGTCCCATTGCCGGCGCTCCTCCGGCACTCCAGATGGAATTGAATCGCAAGGTTCCCGACGACGAACATAAACACCGCAAATGCCTCGTGGTCTACACGATCGGCAAAATCAAGCAGAAGCTGAATGCCTTCACCCTCAAGATCATCAGCACCGAGGAGGGTACATTTGACCCCGAGTCCACTGAGGTGATTATTGTGACCATGGAGCCCATCGGCTCCAACTTCCACTCCATGGCCTTCCTCTCTCACTCCGTACACAAGACGAAAGTCCGGTTCTTCCAGGCCGCCGCCATTATCAACAATCCCCTCAAGCACATCCTCGTACCCAAGCACGAGCGCGTTCCCGCAAAGGACGAAGAGGCACTCCTGAAGTCCATCTTCGCCAAGAAGTCCCAGCTCCCTCTCATCCGTTTCCACGAAGACCCGATCGCCCGACTGATTGGTCTCATGCCTGGCGAAATCGTGAAGATTACTCGTGCCAGTCCCACGGCCGGTGAATGTATCTTATATCGTGTCTGTGTTCCTTAGTAGTAGATGTCACAGATAACGTTTTCAGACGGCACAAAAGCATCCGTGAATCCAAACACCCATTTTACAACGGTGTACGGCGACCCGAATCAGGTACCCATGACATGTACAGATATTCTAAGTCATGCGAGAGTGGCCGGCTCAAGAGCGAATTTTTTGAAAACCTACAATCTCCAAGGCACACAAAATACGAATTTGAAAGTCAATCTGGAATTGTTGAAAGTTCCTATGGAAAACATCGCCGATCAGGATGTATCATCTGCTCCCGGTTATTCGGCCATAGACACCTATTTATCAAGTGTCCAAAATACCCAGATTCCGGTACTTCAACTCGTGTCCAACTGCCTTTCCGAGGCGAATTCTCCCGATACGCACGAGTTAAAGGTGTTGGAAAAAGAGCACGATGAAGCGAAGGCCCGCTATGAGGGTATTACGACCGATGTAGAGCGCGTCAGTTATTACCAAGGATGGTTCCCGATGTTTCGCCCCATGAAAGAGGTGTCTTTATTTGTCCTCTTCGGCGTGTCTATGTTTATTATGCTGGTATCCATTTTACTCCTCCTACACGTAAGTGGTATAAGAGTAAATATTAGTTTCCCTCTACAATTTTTCATAGACATGTACTCATACTTTGGACATACACTAGGCTATTTCACTTCATACTTCATCGGCGGTCTAGTTGTGGGATTCATATGTATACTCTTCGCTTTTGCTCGTGGGTGGATTTAATCTAGGGTAAATGATAGAATGCCGGCAGTAGAAAATAAAAATACCGTGGATCAATGCGAAAAGCTGAATAAAAACAGTTTTCCGAATCTCTGGCTTGATACTGCTACTCCCGATGCCACTGCAATACCTCTCATTGCCGCCGCAGGAGTACTAAACTCATTCTCCTCTGCTGTCCGTCAACTTAGCTCAACTGATCTAGATCGTGACATTTTACTCAATCCTTCTGTGAAATCTACATTTTCCCTGGAGCAGTTTCTTTCAGGCGGAGGCGTGACGAGTGCGAGTGGTAATTTTAGAAAGCTGGGCAATGTTCTATTATACGTAGATATAGGCCAAGGTTCTTCTGGCAGGTCATACCAATCCATTGTTGATAATTATTTTGTGCCTAAACTCGGGTCTACCGCTTATACATTCAGTACCACCTCAAATCCTAAGTTAACAAGCACAATGTTGTGGGAAACCTCCGACAGAGTAGCCTTGAATAATGGATCTTCGGCTACAAGTATCTTAGGAACTCTTATTGTGAACAGACTACTGTTAAGCGAGCGCGAAGTATACAACCCGAACGACTTTGACCCTAAACTAGCATTGCCCCCTGCAAATACGGAGTCACTCATGTATTTACAAAGTATCGCCAGTTCTACCCCTGGAGCAACATCTACAACGGCATCAGGGAATATGAAGATAGAAATAACCCAGGACCAGTTCACACGCAGAACAACCTTGGAGGCGCGCAATCTTCGCTTCTTTGGGGCATGGTTGGCCGAGTACTGCTATTATCGCTCGCGCTACAACTGGCTGTTGAAGAAATACTTTGATATCTATACAGCACAGCCTTATGTTCCGCAGAACATGACGACTAATTCCACGCTCGCCAAACTTTTCGCGGGACCGGGTTCCGGCCCGAATCAGTATACGGAAGCCACAAAATCTGCATTGCCCCAGTCCGAATATCTCCGATGCCTCGTATATCACCTGGCCTGTTTGAATACCCGCATGGTTGACATGCGTTTCCTACTTGGAAAAATCAGCGAATATTACAGCGACGTTCAAACTACGATACAGGATGCGGTAAACAGCGATACAACTTTGGGAAGTAACAAGGATTTGGTAAGTAAAATCACAATTCTGAATGACTCCGCGGCGAGTGTACAAAAATATATTACGGAGCGCGATTTCCGCCAAGGTGTAATGGATTATAATACGGAGAAGAACCGTTATGCAAATATCTTGCTGGGTCTATATGCTTTTTTAAATATCTTGGCGGTGGCTGTGATTGTTCAGATAAAACAGTCGTGATATGATGGCTATTTACGAAAATACCAAACTTAAGAACACGAGTTCTTAAGTTTAGCATTTGACGGTGAAAATTTATTCCGAGCTATTATTAAATGTCGTCGCCAGACTTTGTATTCCCCGCCATGGATTCATTATTAAGTCAGAACGTATCTAAGGGCGTTGACGCTACAGGTATTCAGAATAAGATACGTCTTAGTGAGAATGACAATTTAACGAGTGCCCTGAATCTGGCGAATACGAACAGCAACCAGGCACTACTCTACGGCATGTACATGAGTCGTAACAAGACTATCTCAGATGCGGCGGTTGATCTAACTATACAGAATAAGATGTTCGATAACGGAACTTCCGAAACATATGCCCGACAGGGAGAAATTAATGAATGGCAAGCCCAGAACAAGTTTGATACACTCTTCTTTTTACAGTGCATGTTCATATATCTGATGATATTCATTATATTTATGTATTTATGGCGTAAAGGCGTGCTTCCTAGTTCCACCTATTACTGGATCATTATCATTTTAACGATTGTCCTCGTTGCTATCTTCTGGAATCGTTATATGTATACGAGAACATACCGCGACAATCGCTATTGGAACAGAAGATACTTGGGTCTTGACAAGTCTATGGAACCTACTCAAACTGCCTGCGAATCTACAGAAGATGGTACAAGCACGCCCATGATACCTGATTCAGCCAACCCTACATAACTAATAAGCAAATATTATAATTAGCGTCAATAACTTTTAGCTTTGACGGTAATTAGAATGGCGGTGAGTTTAAAAGATTTCCGAGGGCGCGTGGGCGCTATCATAGACGAAATTACGACTCTGAAATTCAATATTTCAGACTCGTATGATACATTCATGTCAAGCAAGCAAGAGGATGCGATTATAAGAAATCAGAAGAATGATTTCCAAGAAAAAAGGAAAATGTATGATCGTCTTTTCCAAGAAGAGGAGTTTCGTGCCAAACAAACGGGTGGTAAAAAGAGACGAGAGACTTTGCAAGAATATGTACTGCTGTTTTTCTTTATAGCATATACTATCTTACTGAAGGCTGTATATACCTATGTACATGTCTATTCTGGATTTGGAAGAGCTATTCAAATATGTTTTTTACTTGTCATTGCAATAATACCAGCGATAGTGATTATGGTGAAATACATGTGATAGGGTCTAGGACAAAGGCCCTTTGTCCTAGGTTCTAGGCCCTTTGTCCTAGGTCGTAGACCTAGGCTCTTTGGCTTACGCCTCCGGTGCCCTCTCCTTCTCAAACTCTGCCTTCGCCTCGTCGTCAAAGAACACGGCGCACCGCTTGAAGATGCCCGCCGGCGCACTCCCGAAATCATCCTCTAACCGCTTCTGCAAATCTTGTTTGGTAAGCTTCTTACCACTCAAGGTCCCATCGTTACTGCGAATCCAGCCCGTATAGGCCGTCATAATGTCCTTCAGGGTCGCCTCCTCATTCCCATACTCCGCCAGCTTCGCACGCACGTCGCGGAAATCCACCATCCGCTCGGCCTTGAACTTCCCATACTGGTCAAAGGTCTCCTTGTAGCGATTGCTCTCCTCCGTCACCACCTTTGGCACCGGCTCCATGCCCTTCACTAAATACTCGGTCTCATACACGTGCACCAGAAGACCCAACCACGCTTGGCGCCACTCCAGCAACTTAACATCCAAATCATTGTCCCTCAGAAACACATTCGCAGCCCCCTTCTTCAGCTCCGGATCCGACTCATCCACGAACTTGGAGTTAAAGGGAATGGCGCGAATACGGCGCCAGGTACCACGATCCATGGAGTGCACCGGCGGATGCTTGTTACACATCATGAAGAGCTTGCCCGAGATGCGGAAACGCTGTTGGTCCTCAAAGAGACCGCGGGCCTCTACCACGTCCTCACCACTGAACTGCTTCATCCTGGACGTGTTCAGAGGCTCACTGTCGTCGGGCTCCTGGAGATAAATGAACCGCTTGTTCTTGATGGAGATGATGTCCGGATTCGCCGCACCAGAGTCAGGGCGCTTACGGGTGAGCGCAGTGGCCTGGAGAGACGAGCAGTACTCGCCAAAGGTGTAGCGCATGAGATCCACGATCTTGGACTTGCCATTACCACCACAGCCAATGAAGGTGTAGTAGCACTGCTCACGGTTATTGCCCTCCAGACAACTTGCCATGAGGCGGATCATGTAGGAGAGCAAGTCCGGCTCCAGGAAGATCATCTTCAGGAAATCCATCAGCTCCTTCAGCTTCGGATCATCGGGGTTATAGGGCACGTAGTCAAAGGCGTCGCAGATCGGATAAATCCGGCCACCCAGCTGGCTCATGTAGTCGTCCGGCCGGCCCTCGCGGAAGATGACCTTATTCTTCAGGAGTCCCGTGGCAGGATCCTTCACCTGGCACCGAAGATCCAGGACACCATTCGCACATACGAAGAGATTCGGATTCACGTTGAGCTTATTCGCGAAATCCTCCTCGTGAAAGAGCTCAGTGGCAGCGCGCATGATCCCGCCCTTGAAGTCCTGCTGGTACAGGTGCTTCTCCACCTTGTTCAAGCCCAGGAAACGCTCGCCATCAGGGGACATTGACCACTTCTTGTACCAGTCCTCATCGGGAATCGCATTCTCGGTAGCCAGATTGTTGGTCGCACAGTGCGCGTCCCACCCCTTCTTCTTCAGACGCATCCTAGCACGAACCACGAGGTCGGCCATCTCCGTGCTCAGCTTCTCCTGTAACTCCATACCCTGGTTCGTGTGACGCCACGAGTGAATGCGCTCATCGAAGACATACCACTCGGTGCGCTTTGACTCCACGGACGCGCAGAACTTGCCCTTATAGACGCGCTGGAGTAGGCGAGCGATGTGGAAGTGCGTGTCGTCCACGCGATACTGGACGAAACGGATATGATCCTCTTCCACGAGCGCCTTGTATGCCTCTGGGTTGTCCTGGCGCGCCCAGTAGTGCAGGCTCTTCAGAGTGAGCTTCGCACCGGCCGTGTTGCGAGCGAATCCGCGCGCCCAGTCGGCTGCCAGCTTCGTCCAATCCGTGCCGGCCGACTTGGAAGACTTCGCCGAGAACTCCTTCCACGTCGCAAACATCTCCTCACTCGGCTCTATGTTGGACAGACACCAGCCGACTTCCATCCAGGTCTTGTAGGAATCGGCTCGCTCCACGGATAGGCACTGGAGCGCGATGGCCTGGGCCAACTCCACTTCCTCGCCGTCGTAGGAATCAGGGATATAGACACCGAGAGGCTTGACCGCCGTGGGGGCAATAGGAGCCGGCGCCGCTGCGCCAGGCACGGCTGCCGGCGCCCCTGCCACAGCCACGGCGCGCCCTTTCGCCAGCCGGCTAAACTCCTCTTTTACATCCTCTCGCACCTCGTTGTCGTCCTCGGCAAGATTGTAGCGGACACTGAGAAGCTCCAGGAGCTCCCTGGGCGTGTACTGGCGAATGTCCTCCTCATCCATGGCTCCCGACTCAGGGTTGTAGGCGAAGACGGAGGCTAGCGCATAAGGCGGGATATCCGGCTTTGACTCCCCGTACAAGAACCAGCCCTGCTTACGCACCATGCTCTCGTCGTAGATGTCCTCGGCGTTCTCATTCGCATAGCCGATCTCTTGGAACGACGTCTCAATCGCCTCTTGGTCCAGGAGCCAAGCACGCAAGACCTTTTGCTTCTCGTTGGAGAGACAGATGTCCGGGCACTGAATGTGAATACCGTCCTTCACAATCTTCTTCGTCTTGTCCACATAGGCCTGGGGACGATAAGAAACGAAGAAGCGAACCAGGCTATAGGGTGCGAGGTCAAAGAAGGTGTCCAGGCCCTCCACCATGCTCCGCACGAAGGTGCGAATATGGTCCTTCGTAAAGCGGTGGGTCAAGGCGGTATCTTCGGGGAATTTGAAGTCCATGTCCACAAGAATAGGCTTCGGCTTGTCTAGCCGAGGCTGCTCTACCAGATTGACCGGCCTGCGTCCATGCTTGAACAGGTTGTCGTGGACAATGTCCAAGAACGTCGGGTACTGGTCGTCAGGAATCATCCATGAGCCCTTGAATTTGCCCATACCGCACAAAGACGCCTCCTTGCTGTTGGTGGACTTGTAGTTACGCAAGAACTCATCCAGCGTTTTGAAATTCGCCATGGTGGGACCTTTTTACCGGGCGGCCGGCCGGGTCAACTTTTATTTTTGGGCCTTTAGGCCCTTTGGACCCTTAGGCCACCTAGCCAATTAAATTTGATCCAACCCCCAGTCCCTTTTTAAGGTCCCACGATGCAAGCAGTAGATTCCTTCCAGTTTTACTCCGGCTCGGCAGATGCCCCGCCAGGAAAAGGAGCAGGTGAAACTCTCATCTCGCCTCCAGATACTTACAAGGAATTGCGGAAGATTTCTGGCTGGCGCCGAGCCCTGGCCAAAGGTGAGAACCTGGATACCATTCTCCCTTTAACACATTCGGCACAACTATGGATGACGCAAGGAAAGACTAAGACTCGGCGAGAAGATTTGGAGGCTACAAGGACTGCTTCTGCTGCTTCTGCAGAAGCAGAAGCAAAGGCCGCGGAGGCCATTCAAAGACCTCCTCCTACACAATCAGAGATGCCTGCCCCTGGTTCACCCAAGAAGAAGAAGACGTCCACCAAAAGGAAGGGAGGTGGCGATGAGAATAACGCCGCTCCTGCTCCTGCGCCTGCTGCGGCCCTCGCTGCGGCCGTGCAACAGCAAGCAGTGGCTACGCCCGCCGCAGCAGTGGCTGCACCGGTCGAAGGCCAAGTTATCCAAGGGCTTCTTCCTGAGCCTCCTCCGGCAGATGTACCCGTTCCAGAGGACGGCCCCGGCCCTGAGCAAGAGAATTCCGTGATCCGTTTCTGCCCCACATGTCGCTACTACTTGTATCTCCAAGTGGAGGGCGAAGAGCAGAATCTATTCCGCGTCTGCCGTTCTTGCGGATACAAGGAGGAAGATGTAAAAGGGGGTTTGGTGATGGAGACCACGGTTCGTGAACATGCCACCGAGGGCTATAAGATTCTGTTGAATGAATACACCCGACAGGATCCTAGGTTGCCCCGACTGAAGACGATTCCTTGCCCCGATCCGGCCTGCGACAGCAATCACGGGAAGGCGCCTTCTGACGTTATTTATATCAAGCACGACGCGGTGAACATGCTCTACATGTACATCTGCGACGTGTGCGGATTCACCTGGCGCTCTGCCCGCTGAGCAGAGAAAGCTGCGTACCGAGAAGCAGCCTACAGAGAAAAATTGATTTTAGATTCCGCCTTTTACCAAAGTCCCACGATGCCCCAAATTAGTGTAACCCAAGGCCTCGCCGAGCTCAAACTATTAGATAAACGCATAAACAAGGAACTCTCGTATGTTTTCTGGGCAAAAGTGAGCACAAAAAACAGCCGAGTAGATGAGGTAGCTCTCAAGAAGAGTGCCCAGGCTGAGTACCAGTCCTATATGGACTTGGTCAAGCGCCGTGACACAATCAAACGTGCGATCGTGATCTCCAATGCCACAACGCCTGTTAACATCGGCACCAAGTGGTCAGGCACGGTGGCAGAGGCGATTGAGCATAAGGCAAGCCTCACTTATAAAAAGAGCCTACTTGACAAAATCAAGCGTTGTATGAGCACTGTGGATTCTGAATACGCATCCGCATCCGAGGCGCTGGAGAGGCGCCTGGACAGCCTTCTCAGCTCTGAGCTAGGTAAGGATGTGAAGACGAATCCAGAGACTATCACAGCTCTCAGGCAGAGCTTCCTGGAGACGAACAAGGTAGAGATTGTGGATCCCCTTGACCTCCATAAGATGGCAAAGGAGCTGGGCGATGAAATAGACTCCTTTGAGACGAATGTAGATTGGGTTCTCAGCGAGGCGAATGGAAAGACACTAATCACTGTGTAAAAAGCAGGGTACCCTATGTTGGCGAAGCGCAAATTGACCGTGGCAACAACGATAAGTTGCAACCATTATTGTTTACACTGTGGGTTGCTTTACCGCTACACATAGTGTCAACGCACAAGGCTCAATTGGGGAAACATTAACTATAAGAGATGTATGATGCCTTTGGGCTAATACACATATATCTCTTATTTGGGCGTGATTTCCTATCAGAGTTCAGATATTAACTAAGTGGCCGTGTATCGGCGGGGTCGGGCTTTGCCTTAATCCCTGCTCTCATACGAGCCATTCAACCAGAAGATTTAGAGTTCAAATGGTGTTTTAGCCTTTGGTTAAAATTCTCAACTCTCAACCATCGATAAAATCCAGGATAAAGGTCATAGGAACTGTCAATTCCTCGCAAACCTCCTGGCTGCCAACATAGGGTTTTTTTCACCGGCGACGCACAGAGCGGCCACCTCCCATAAACCCGGATCTCGCATAACATGTCGGATTCAGGATAAATGAATAGTACGGGAAATATAAGGAAGGAAACAAGAAACAAAGAATCGCAAATAAAAACGCAACTCCCTCAGTGTTCCCTATGCTTATGTTATAGCAATAGGAAAGCCTGGCAGAAGCCATACCGTGAATAAACATCAGCAGAAGAATGAATCCTATGCCATAAAAAAATTTAGAAAGAACATTCCCTAAATTGCCTATAATTTTTACGCCAGACGCATCCGTACCAGCATCCGCAAATCCCCCTGTATTAATCATCGTCTTGAAAGCCTCCATTCTATTCTTACCATCCACAAATATCTTCCAGGCTAAGTTTGGCCCGACACGTCGGGCACTTCCCTGACTCGCGGATAGCCATTGAAATCGCCTGCCTGTCAAATAAATGCCCACAGGCCGTGTATGCAATCATCTCCTTCGTAAAAGTCTCCATTGTGATCGGACACGTCTCCCCCTTTCCAATCATATTCTCCATAAATCCGCAGATCACATGCCGAGGCACGGTGATATTGGACTTGTGGGCAGCCGAGAAATGCCAGCGCTTTTCCACATCCAGCCCATGGCACACATAGTAAAAGGTGCTCGGTAGAATGAGATTCCCTTTCTCAATAGTCCACACGTAGGTCTCGCCGATGCCTTCAAGCATAATAGATTGGCGGGTCTTCTGCATATTACAGTAGTAGTTCGTAGCCTCACACGCATTTGTGGCATAACGGTGATGCCACACTCCTTGCTTGGGGCCTTCCTCGGCGTGGATAATCCACATGTTCTTGCCAACAAGTCTCTGCGGATTCCACACAGGTTCACACGCCCAGAACTTATCCCCCTTTAACACAATCTCCTCCATCTTGTACACAAGGTAAATGTCGCCGAGATCATCTATTCCACGGTGCGTCTTCGCCTTAACAATGATGTGATTATCCATGGACATTTCTAACAGTAGGTAGACTCATATGTGGATGGCCGGACCGTTTCAATTTTTACCCCACCATGCGCATACAATCGCGAATGATACTTTGCGGGATACAACGGGGAGCACGGAATTCTCTGTTCTCGGTAAGACTATACATCCAATCCAGGGACTTGGAACTTTCGGCCAGCGATACGCACGGTGCTAGAGGAAACACCTCGGATATTTTATTGTGAAACCAGCGTGTCCAGGACTCTCCGAGATTTGCCCGAATACTCTGAATATTCCACAAGGACACCAGTACCTGGAAAATGTTGCGCCCCTCCTTCGGACACGCATCTAGAGGCGGAAGACCATCTCCACGACGCACATCCAAATGCTTTCCCTGGCACGCGAACCCGAAATCCACTATAACAATGCGAAAGGGGAATGTGATGGATTTGGGGGCTCCCTTCCATTTGATATCAATGGTGACTGGCTCATCCACAACAATCATATTATTTATCTTGAGGTCGCGATGGTCTATCTTCAACTCTATCTCCAGGACTTCTATGATCAGCGCAATCTGTAAAAGGAGAAGGGCGAATCCCTTTTTATCACCTCCTTCTACACTTCGTATGCACCATTGTGATACCAGCACAGGTTCATAGGCTTCCATAGTAAACCACACATCGCCAGTAGGCTGGTGAGTAAAAATGTCGTAGACTTTCGGTACGCAGGCACTAAGTCCATACGTAAGAAGTTCTGTATGTAAATCGCGTTGGAAAGAGGCCTCGTCCAGCAATTTGCTTTCGGCAAACTTTGGCCGTTTCATCGCCACGCGTACCATGTTACCAGAAGCATCTTTGCGGTTAAATAAGTCCACATAACCGAAGGTGCCTTCCCCTAAACTTTTTAGAGGTATGTATTTACAGATAAATCCACCACTTGAATCATAAACTTCCCCTTTTACATTACACAAGAGTGCGCCTGGGACTGTACCGAGGCCACTCATCTATTGTGATAAGCATACAATTCATAGGGGTGTTCTGCGGCAGACGCGCTGAGAGAGCCGTATTTCTGTGTAAACGAGGTTGGTGGGTTGCTGTGTAGCCTCTGATCGGTTGTGTCCCACCAGCGGACGGATATTTCCCGCAGGACGGGCTTGTCCTCGCGCTCAAAAAGAGGGAGGGGGATATATCTGCCGGCCCATTTCCAGAATTGGGCTATGTGAGTATCTGGATTTATACGCACCCTGGAGCGCCATTGTTGGGGGATTTCTTCGCGGGATGCGGGTGTCCATCCGTGGGCGGCGAGTTTTTCTCTCCAGGCTTGCGGGTTCTTGCGCTGGTCTATATGCACGAGTTCATGGCGCATCGTCTCTGCGAGACGATCTTCGGGGAAGTATGCCGGAAGACAGATGACGTTGGGCTGTCTGGTGTGGGGCATTCCGCCTTCGGCGGAAGGTGAGAGGATGACCACGCTTACATCTTTGGCTGCTGGCGCTGCGGCGGTGACTGCCTTTGCAGCAAGGCTCTGGTCTTGCCAGGCGATGTACTGACAAAAAGTACGGGCTTTGGAATTTATAGGGCAAGAGGAACAGGCCAATTCATAGCCATCCAGGCTCTCGGTTTTTTGTAAGGTTGCTTGCGCCTGTCTCATTCTGTGTTCTTCGTGGATTTATTGCCTGCGCGCTTAACCGCCCGCATCTCTCTGGCGAGTCGGCCGTCCTCAATGAAGGCCGTCTGTTTGAGGAAGGCGTCCATGGATGACTGGCGCTTGGGGGCGGCCGCAAGAAGACTCGGATCAATCAGTGGCGTGCGAATACTGCTCCTGGAGAGCTTGGGCTTCGCCTGCACTGCTGTGCCAGCAGACCCACCAAGCGACTTCACAAACACACTCATGGCAGCCTGGCCACAGGCTTGCAAGCCCCGCCGAAACAGCAAATTCCCCGCCAACTCCTCCCGCTGGACAATGATCTTCTCCGGCGTCTTGCCCCAGCTGGCCGGTGCCACATAGCCAGGCATCATCTCCAACATAATCCCGAACAGCTGGGACAGCGGATTCATGAGCTGGTGCTCAATGTAATACTCGGCATCCGGCACGAGCCCGTGCTCCGTAATCCACGCCGGCGTCTCCACACGATCGCCCTGGAGCTTGCTCGCCGCCTGCCCAGCCGGCGGTTTCACATACACGAAGCCGATGCGCTCACCACTTGACGGCG
>Ga0214923_10004108_pt1 | contig 17851 bp, 19 predicted proteins | sample LL1510_MetaG_FD_177993 | JGI IMG/M metagenome (GOLD analysis project Ga0214923, IMG submission 177993) | Freshwater microbial communities from Lake Lanier, Atlanta, Georgia, United States - LL-1510 | ecosystem: Environmental > Aquatic > Freshwater > Lake | place: USA: Georgia | collected... | reverse complement strand
TCCAAGAGAAATAAAAATTAAGCTATACAACCTAGATTTTAGAAAAAAACTCCAATTAACAGTATATCTATATTTCTGATTTTGTTTATTTATAATCTCCATATTGGTATTATATCTAATATTTTAGAAAGTTATCTTTTGTTAAACAACAGGATTGTAGAGGTAAGTAACATATCCTCTGTAATTTCGCCGGTTTTAAACTTTAAATCTAAGTCAAAGAGTTTTTGAGAAATTTCTTTAATTTTTAATTCGTTGTAATTTTGAGCCACTTTTTGATAAAAACCTTTTTTAAAAGGAGGTATTTTTGATGCTTGATTCATTCCAAGTATCAAGTATTCGACACTTCTAAACCCAGATACTACCATATTAAATACATAAACTTCCTCAAGTTTTTTGTGCTTCTCAATTTCTTTGTAAATCTTTGAAATGTCTCCTGAAATTATTAAATCAGCAAGCTCAAATATATTCTCAGAAGTATCTTTTAACTCTTTAATTTCACAACCTTTAAATATCTGTATAATTTTAGAACTAGAAATCAAGTTTTTTCTACAAATCACAACTATATTGTCTAATTTTAAAGCTTCTTTATCTGAGAAAAATTTCTCGATAGTTTGATTTTCAGTATCGGTAATATCTAAAATATATAAATATTTATCACCAAATAGGTTTTCAGAAAAGATTTTAGGGCCAAGATCTAAATAGTTTTCTTCAGTAAGTTCAATTAAAACTTTAGTATGTCTTTCTTTAGAATATATTTTTGCGATTTCATCATTTATTTTAAGTAAACTGTCACCATACAAAAAGAATGCCATTTTTTAATAGGATTTACTCAAAAAGAAATTTTCTAACATAAGCTTGTATTTGAGAAAAATCTCCAACTCTTGGAATTAAAACATAAGCACCTCCATAAGCATCTCTATTTTCTGGAGAAATTAAAAGACCGCCTTCATCAGCGGAACTTCTATCGTCAAGAACTACTTTTGTAAAATCAGTTAAATTAAGTCTTTTATATAACGAGAAAAATGAAATCAAGTCTTCTGATTTAATATTTGTTTCAACTTCCTTTTCATACAAAGAAAAGAGTTCTTTAATTTTAGGTAAGTCTATTACAAAAGATGGACTCATTAATTTATCTTTTATTGCAAGAATTACTTTTTGTTGTCTTTTACTTCTAGCAAAATCTGTTCCCTCAACCCCATTTCCATGTCTAGATCTAACATATTTTAAGGCTCTTTCTCCGTCCATTTTTTCAATACCTTTATTAAAGGTTACTGTTTCATATCTGTTAGAAATTACAGGATCGTTTTCTTTTCCTTCAATAGGATACTCCGAGTCTGTAAACGAATTTTCTATCTCAACTTCAACTCCACCTAAGGTATCAATTATCTTTTTAAAAACTTCAAAATTTATTGTTACATTGTAGTGAATCGGAATGCCAAGAACCTCTGAAACTACTTCTTTAGTACCAGAAGAACCAAGTAAATCTTTAGTTTTACTATCATATTGACCATAAACAGAGTTAATTTTTCCACTAATTCCAAGCGAACTTGTAACCCAAAGATCTCTTGGTAAAGAAATTAAAGTCATTTTATTATCTGTCAATCCAATAGAAGCTACTAAAATCGTATCAGTCAAAACAGAAGTTACAGTATTTCCAGACATTCTTTTATCAATTCCAAGAATTAAAATGTTGATTCTTCCGTCGTCTGATTTTAATTTTGGAGAACTTAGATCAGAAGCTATTTTGACAGGATTAAGAAAATTCAAATTTGAAAAACCAAAAACATAACCAAAAACAAGTAGAGGCAAACTTAATGCAGTTATAAAAATAACAATTTTTGCTAATGTTTTTTTTGTCATAAAGTTGTATTTTATCCTAATACCCAATTTTTTTCTACCTAAAATAACCTATAAAGGACTATGCTTCTGATGAATAACTATTAACTATTTTAACGATTTCACTAAAACTCTTGGCATCAAGAGAAGTTCTTCCAACCAAAACTCCGTTAAAAAATTCGAGATCTAAGATACTTTGAATGTTATCAGGTTTTACAGATCCTCCATATAGAACTGTTTTATTTTCAAAAAGAGGTTTTAGGTCATTTACAATTTGAACAATTTCATTAAAATTTTTTTCAGCAAAAACCCCTTCTTTGCTGATAGATTTTGGGTCTTCGTAGGCAAAAATGCAGTTTTCTAATTCGTAAACTTTCTTGTTTTCGTAAAAACATGTAATAGGAATAATCTGGTTTTCCATACAGCGTTTGTATTTTTCATAAACCTCATCTGCGTTTTCTTTTCTTTCTGAGTGACCGATTATTGAAAAATTAATAAAATCTTTTAGAAAGCTAGCTCCAACTTCACCTGTATTTTCTAAATTTTGTTTTGAAGAAACATTTTGACTGCCAATAAAAATATTTCTTTTTTGATTTTTTTCTAAAGACTCAAACTCTTTATGAAACATATCTAAATAAATAAATGAGGGGCATAAAACAATATTAATTTTCAAATCTAAGTTTTTTATTTCTTCTTTAAAAGTCTTTATCCATTGTCTAAAAAATTCTAAGTCTCCACTTTGTTTAAAGTTTGCTACAACAAATTTTTGGTTCTCAAAAATATTACTCATAAAATCCTATTGAAAAACATACTCATTGTATAAATTGTAAAGTTTATTTAGATATTTTTCTATATCTTCATGAGTATATTTATAACCAAGTACATTAAAACAGGAGATAACTAAATCTTGGTTTGAATACAATTTCTTAGCAAATTGACAACCAACTAATGAATGTACCAAAAAGTTTCCGCTAATTTCCCCAAAGTTTGATTTTGCACAGCCTAAAGGGCAACCAGAACACGAAGGAAATTCAGATTTCTTTTCAGTTAAATATTCGTATCTTGATAAAATTTCTTTGTAAACCAAATCATATTCAGGGTTATTTTTAATTTCAAAGTTGTGAGTTCCAGTTAAAACAATTCCAAACAACTTTTTATAATTCAAAATTGAATCAGCTTCACTTCCTGAAAATCTAAAATAATTATCATGTAAGTATTTATTTGTCTTAAACTCAATAATGCTTCTTCTACCAGGTAATCCGTGGCTTTGAAAATCAACCCCGTAATCCAAAAATCTAACTTTATGATCTTGGATTTCCAAAAAGATATCGTTTCTAGATTTATTTAAAATAACAATTGCATCAATCTGTGCAAATTGCATTCTGCTTCCAAACGATCCCCCTAAGTAGTAATCATAAACTTTATTTTTAACACCAAAGAATACTGAGGTTTTTGAAGCATATGGAAAAAACCCGTTAAAGGGACCAATCGAAAAAATTAAAGGCTTTTTATCACGAAACTCACTATAAAGTTTCATGGAAAGACCTACTCCTCCAATAATATCACTCAAATCATTTCTTCTTTTAAGAAGATAAGTTTTTTTCTCTAAATCTATTTCTAATATTTTTTTATCTAAGTAGTTCACTATCATAATCCTCTACAATTTCAAAAACTCCTGTAGGGCAAACTTTATAAATCTCATTTATATCGATTTTTTTTATTAATATCTCATCTATTTCAACATAAAAATATAGATTAGATGAAGTATTATCTCTTAAGATTCTAATTGGGGTGTCGGTTAAACCAACTTTTTTTAACTGGCGTTGAGCTTCCATAACACATAACTCACAACCGTTACACCTGTTTTCAAATGTAGCCTTAAGAATTTTACGAGCCACTTTTCAAAATTTCTTCCAAACCAATTAAAGTTTTTGTACTTAAATACTCAAGCATTGCAGATCCCCCAACACTCACAAAGCTAAATTTGTGAATCAAATCGTTTTTTTCAAGAAAAGAAATAGTATCTCCTCCGCCACAAACACTATATGCTCCTGATTTTGATATAAAATCAACTATCTGTTTAGTTCCATTTGCATATTTTTCATCTTCAACTTTTCCTAAAGGTCCGGACCAGAAGATTGTTTTAGATTCAAAAATATACTTCTTGAAAGTATTAATACTTTCATTTCCAATATCAAAGGTATCGATAAAATCTGTTGCAAGTATGATTTTTTCTTGATTTTTTAGAGATTCCTCAAATGCCAGCTTACCTCCAATTAAAATGAAGTCAGCAATTTTAAGAAAATTTTGAATCGTTGGTTTTTTTGATTCAATTTTGGCTCCTCCGATAATCACTGTTAAAGGCTTATGGCTTGCATCTAAAATATAATTTAAGTTTTCAATCTCTTCTTCAAAATGAAATCCCAAAAAACTCGGAAGAATTTTTGGAAGTAAAGTGATAGAAGAATGATCCCTGTGAGAAGTTGCAAAACTTTCATTTACAAAATAATCTTTCCCGCGAGAAATTTCTTCTGCAAAAGATAAATCCTTTTTCTCTTCACGAGAATCAAACCTTAAGTTTTCCATTATTTCAAAGTTTTTAGAGTTTAGATTTTTCTCATAAAAAGAAACCAGTTTCTTAGTTGAGAATTTTTCATTTGGTTCAGAAGTTTTTCCAATATGCCCGCAAATAAATGCAAAACCACCATTTTCAAGAATGTAATTTAATGTTTTAAGAGAAGACTCAAGCCTGTAAAACTCTGCAATCTCTCCGTTTTCATTTATAACATCTAAATCACATCTTACTAAGAAATTTTTTCCACTTGGATTAACTGTTTTTAGAGATTTCATGAAGATATTTTAACACTTAAACAATTAAGAAACATGGATTGCCATGTCAATCATTCGAGAAGAGTAACCCCATTCATTATCATACCAAGAGACAACTTTAACTAAATCCCCTCCAACAACTTTGGTTAACTCAAGATCGACAATAGATGAGAATGGGTTTTTAATAATATCTGAAGATACTAAATTCTCGTCAAGAGAAACTGCTAAAACATTTTTATAAAATGGATTTTTTGAAGCTTCGATAAAAGAATTATTGACTTCTGCAACTGTAACTGGTCTTTTTGTAACCATAACAATATCAGACAAAGAACCAACAATTATAGGAACTCTAACAGCTGTTCCGTCAAACATTCCAGTTAAATCAGGCATTGCTTTTGTACAAGCAATTGCGGCCCCGGTTGATGTTGGAACCATATTATGAGCACTAGCACGACCTCTTCTAAAATCAGTTCCCCCTCCAGGAGGCATGGAATCAACAACTGCTTCAGTATTTGTTGTGGCATGAACAGTATTCATAACAGATTTTGAGACTCCAAATTTTTGATGCATTACATGTAAAACTGGGGCTATACAGTTTGTGGTGCAAGAAGCCATTGAAAATAGGTTTTCACCTTGATATTTATCTTGATTAACTCCCATTAAGTATGTAGGAACATTCCCTTCACCTTTTGCAGGTGCTGATAAAATAACCTTTTTAGCTCCGGCTTCCAAATGAACTTTGGCAACACCATCTTTAACGAATCTTCCTGTGCATTCAAATACAACATCTATTGAATTATCTTTCCAAGGAAGTTTTAACGGCTCTTTTTCGCTGATATATTTTATTTTTCTATCTCCAACTTTTAGAACACCCTCAGAAAAGGAAACTTCTTCTGGGTAAATTCCATAAGCTGTATCGTATTGAAATAAGTAGGAAGCGTTTTCGATTGGGAGTAAATCGTTAATCGCAACAAGTTCTATTTGTGGATTTGATAAAGCAACTCTTGCAATACATCTACCGATTCTTCCAAAACCGTTTATTGCAACTTTTATAGGCATAATTTATTGTAAACTATAGATTTGAAGAAATCCACTCTTTTAAGACTTGCTTTGGCATTGCTCCGGATTTTCTTGAAACCTCAACGCCGTTTTTTAAGATAACAAAAGTAGGAATACTTACAATTCCATACTTTGACGCTTGTTCTCCTTCGGCATCAACATCAATTTTTTTAAATTCAACCTTATCTTTCATTTCTTCCTCTACTTCTGCAAAAATAGGTTTCATAGATTTACAAGGACCACACCAATCAGCGTAAAAATCAATTAAAGTAATCATATATTAAACACCCTTTCATTAATTATTTATATATTTCATTTTATCATATAACTTAAATCAAACTTTAATCTTATATCTTTTCTTTCGCCTTTTCTTCGTGTATTATTAGTGTATGCAGAAACAGGAATTACAACTCTTTTTAGAACCAATTCCCGCCGGTTTTCCAAGCCCCGCCGCTGATTATGTTGATAGAAATGTTGATCTAAATGATATTTTAATTAAAAATAAAATTTCAACTTTTTTGGTTAGGGTAGCAGGAGATTCAATGATTAACTCAGGGATTTTTCCTGGAGATATCTTAATTGTTGATAAATCAGTAACTCCTTCTCATAAAAATATTGTAGTGGCTATCTTAAATGGAGAATTTACAATTAAAAGGTTTATCAAAGAAAACTCCAAAATAATTTTAAGACCTGAAAATCCAAAATACAAAGACATTGAAATATCAATAGAGGATGATTTTAAAATCTGGGGAGTAGTTACTTTTAATATTCATAACCCAAACTTGCAATGAAAAAAATATTTGCGTTAATTGATTGTAATAATTTTTATGTTTCTTGTGAAAGAGTTTTTAACCCTAAACTTGAAAATAAACCTGTTGTGGTTCTATCAAACAACGACGGTTGTTGTGTCGCTCGTTCAAACGAGGTTAAAAAATTAGGAGTTAAAATGGGAGAACCTTTATTTAAAATTAAAGATTTAGTTACAAAACATAAAATCGAAGTTTTTTCATCAAATTACGAACTTTATGCGGATATTTCAAATAGAGTAATGCAAACACTTTTTACTTTTAGTCCTGATGTTGAAGTTTATTCAATCGACGAAGCTTTTGTTAATTTGGGAAGTTTGTCGGTTGATTCATATCAAAAGACAGGTTTAGAAATTAGAAAAAGAATTTTAGACTGGGTTGGGGTTCCGGTTTCGGTTGGAATTGCTCCCACCAAAACTTTATGCAAAATAGCTAATGAAATCGTTAAAAAAAATCCAGAATACAAAGGGGTTTTATCTTTAACAGATATGCCCGAAAAAGAAATAGATGTAATCCTTAAAAAAATTGAAGTTTCAGATATTTGGGGAGTTGGGAGGCAGTACACTAAAAAACTTAATTCTTATGGAATCTATACTTCCTACGATTTCAAACACTCAAACCCAGAATTTATTAAAAAAATTATGACAATTCAAGGCCTAAAAACTCAAACAGAACTTAAGGGAATTTCGTGTATTCCTTTGGAATACGAAATTCCCGATAAAAAAGGTATTTGTTCCTCTCGTAGTTTTGGCAGACCTTTAACAACTTTCACTGAATTAAGAGAAGCAGTTTCAAATTTTGTAAGTATTGCCTCCGAAAAACTCCGAAGTCAAAACTCAAAATGCCTAAGAATTACAGTTTTTATTCAAACCAACAGATTCAAAAGCAATGAAAAACAATATAGCAATTCTTATACCTATGAATTTCAGTCTCCAACATCCTATACACCAGATTTAATTAAAGCAGGTTCTTTTGCCTTAAGTAAAATTTTTAGAACAGGGTATATCTACAAAAAGGCCGGCGTTTTTATTTCTGAAATTCAAAATGAAAATCAAGTTCAAGAAGTTTTATTTAATATGGATATTTTTCAATACACAGGACCAAAAAAAGATTTTCTCATACGGGAAATTGATTTTCTCAACGGGAAATTTGGAAATAACACAGTCACTTTTGGATCGAATGGTTTTAAGAAAAGCTGGAAACCAAAATCAGAAAAAAGAAGTGATAGATATACAACTTGTTTTGCAGAAATTCTAAAAATTACTTAGAACCTGGTAAATTTTCTAAAAACGAAATCAGCTCATTACCTGTTAAAATCCCAGGCCTAATTCTTTTAATTTCAAACTTATTATCGTTTGAATAAAATAAACCTTGCTTAGTTGTGACAGCAGTTTTATAACCAGCATCCTCTAAAATCGAAAATAAAGATTCATTATAAAAGCCGTAAGGGTAACAAAATGATGTGATTTTTATATTAAAATTTTTTTCAAAGTAATTTTTTGATTCTACAATTTGATATTTTGCTTGATCTGAAGTTATTGAAGTAAGATCTAAATGATTAACAGTATGAGAGCCAATTTCAACTAAATTATCAGAAACTAAAGTCTGTATTTGGGAAAAATTCATGTGATTTAGATTTCCTGTAAACCCAGATATTAAATAATTAACTGCAGGGATTTGATGTTTTTTTAGAATTGGGTAAGTTTGGGTAAAAAAACTTTCGTAGCCATCATCAAAAGAAATAATTACATATTTTTGACCCGAAGTATCGTTGTAAAACTCATCTATTTGAGATGGTTTAATAATTTTAAACCCTGCATTTTTCAAAGTCAAAATCTGCTGTTCAAAAACAAACGGAGGTGTGTTCAAAGAATCTCTTTTAAAGTCATTTTTATCCTGATTAATCTCAACATAGTGGTACATTAAAAAATAGAGTTTCCCAGGAGGATTAGTTGGAATATCTATATTTTCAGGTTGCTTTTGGACAGTCTCTTGATTTCTAATCAATCCAAAAAAAGAATTTGACTCTTTTTCTTGAGGCTGAAACATTACAATAACTGAAATTAAAATAGATAAAAATACAAATAAAGTTGCTAAAATAATTTTATACTTAGCTTTTAGAAATGGAAACATAAGTAATTTTAACCTAAAAGTTGGTCAAAAATGAGAATAAACCTGTCCCGCCAAAACGTTTCACTAGAAAGACTTCAAAGTGAAGCGGCAAAAATTGAAAATGCAACAAAGGAGCTTCAAAAATCCTTAAATCTTAAAAATTATTCAAAACCTGAAAGTTTTGTTTTTCTACCTTTTGATGAACAAAAACTTATAAACCTTATCGAATTGAAGAAGAAATTTAACGGAAAAAAATTATCAAGGATATTAGTTATTGGAATTGGAGGATCAACCCAGGGAACAAGAGCAATATATGAACTCATGAAACATCAAAAAGAATTAGTTCCTATGGATTTTTCAGAACAAATCGAGAGCGAGCATTTAGAAAAAATAATATACGAATACAAAGACTTACACTTTAAAGAATTTTTATGTTTTTTAATATCAAAAAGCGGTAGTACAACAGAAACTCTGTATAATTATGAAATTTTAAGTCAAAAAATTGATTTAACTTCTGCAAATACGATTATAATTACAGACGAAGAAAGTCACTTAAAAGATACTTTTCAAGCAAAAAAACATACAACACTTCCGATTCCAAAAAAAATTTCAGGCAGATTTAGCGTTTTTTCAAATGTTGGTTTAGCTCCGCTAATGTTTTCGGGTGTAAATATTGTGAAACTATTAGAAGGAAGTATGTCGGCAAGTAATCTTATAAATGAAGATGAAAACTATGCGATTCTTTCCGCGTGTAGTAAATTCTTAAGTCACACAATTGTTAATGAAAATTTGTTTCCTTCAAGGCATTTTGGTGAATTAGGAAAATGGGAAAAACAATTATTTAATGAAAGTTTGGGAAAAACCAAAGTTGCTCCTTTTACATCTTTTGGAAATTTCTTTTTGGAAAATCATTCAAGTTTGCAATTTTATCTAAACTCACAATATTTGTTTTTAAACTCAGTTTATTTCAAAGAAAGTAATCCTCTAAGATTAGAAAAAGCAAACTTGATGTCTAAAAACTTTCAAAATACTGAAACTGATGAAGTCAGAAAAGCAATATATTTATCAATTTTAAGAAGTTTGGAAAAAAACCAAATACCAATTATTACTCACGAATGGAACCAAATTGACGAAGTAGAAATTGGTTTTTATATGCAAATGAAAATGTTAGAGGTTTATTATTACTCACATCTTCTTCAAGTTAATACTTTTGATCAGCCTGATGTATCTTCGTATAAAGAAAATTTAATAAGATACATTTAAAAAATTTCTTTCAATAAAACAACGCGGCGCAGTAAAACTGCGCCGCGAAATCTCTATCCCTTTATTTAAAAAATTATACTAGAGATAGTCTTTAAGCTTTTTGGCTCTTGCGGGATGCCTTAATTTTCTTAATGCTTTGGCTTCAATTTGTCTGATTCTTTCTCTTGTGACTCCAAACTCTTTACCCACTTCTTCTAAAGTTCTAATTCTTGAATCTTTTAATCCATACCTTAATTCGACTACTCTTCTTTCTCTTGGGTTCAAGCTGTCTAAAATTTCGTTGAGTCTTACTTTTAAGATTTCTGAGCTTGCTGCTTCAAAAGGTGTTGGTGTAGAAACATCTGCTAAAAAGTCGGACATCGTTGAGTCTTCTTCTTTTCCTACTTTGATAGAAAAGGAAGCAGTATCTTGTTTTAATTTAACAATATCGTGAGCTTTATCAACATCAATTCCCATAACTTTTGCAACTTCTTCAGGTGTTACATCTCTTTCATATTTTTGTTGCAGTTCTCTTTCGTATTTCTTATATTTATTTATGCTTTCAATCATGTGAACCGGAACCCTAATTGTTCTTCCTTGATCAGCAATTGCTCTTGTTATTGCTTGTCTAATCCACCAAGTTGCATAAGTTGAAAACTTGTTTCCTTTTGTCCAGTCAAACTTTACAACGGCTCTCATTAAACCAATATTTCCTTCTTGAATTAAATCCAAAAAGGAAAGATTATTGCGATTACGATATTTTTTAGCATAAGATACAACAAGTCTAAGATTTGAATTTATCAAAATCTTCATTGCTTCTTCATCGCCTTTTTCAATTCTTTTTGCAAGGGATACTTCTTGTTCTGAAGTTAAAAGATTAACTTTTCCAATTTCTTTTAAGTACATTCTGACAGGATCGGTTGATTGAGTAGTTTCAGATTTAATGTTTACAATATCTGATAACTCTTCAGTTAAAGCTTTAACTTTAATTTCATCCTCAGAACCTTCTGGAACATACATAATTCCTTCTTTTTCAATTCTGTCTAAAAAAGCCTCAAACTCTGAAAGCTTATCAGGATCCTCATAGATATCAGGAAACACTTTCATGATTTCTTCGTCAGATAGTGAGCCTTTTCTTTTTCCTTTAACAATGAGTTCTTTAATTAATTTTTCTTTTTCTGGATTTAATTCTGCTTTTTTCTTTGCCATATTTAGATAAGTTGGTTTAGTTCCTCCATTAAAATTTTTACTTTATTAGTATCTTTTTCTTTTTCTGCTTTTTTTAATTTTTGAGTTATATCTTTAATTTGTCTCTTTTTATAATTTGCAATCAATAAATCTGAAAGTTTTTCAAGCTCATTATTGATTTTTTCATCAGACGACAAATCTATTTCTATATCAAGCAGAGTCAGGTTTTCTAAAAGCTTATTTTCACCTTCATTGAGAGTGTTAGAGAATTGTCTAATGTCAATTGGTCCTTTATTATTTTGAGAATAGGACCGATACTTTATATATAGATTTCTCAAAAGAGGCTCTTCAAAACTTTCGTCAGATAATTTTAACACTATGGGGTTGTAACTGTCAATGCCTGATTTTAGCAAAACAGACATAAAAAAGGCCTCTTTGGAGTTATATTTTACTCCAACTTCTGTTTTTTGAGGGTTTGGCGAGGAAGAGGCGACCTCTTTTATTGGAATTTCGAGGTTTTGGTTAAGAGATTTTAGAACAATATTTTGATCTAAATCTAAGTCTTCTGAAACCTTTTTTAGATAGTGATTTTTTGTGACTTCGTTGTTTATTTTTTGATAAAAATTTCTAAACTCATTTATGATTTTATTTTTACTCGAAGCCTCCTCAATCCCATATTTTTTATATAAATAACTTAAGAAAAAATCATTAATGTTAATTGAACTTTGAGAAATATTTACCGCTTCTTCTGGCTTGGAGTCAAAATATTCATCTAAATCTTTATAGGGTTTTGGGATTTGCAAAACTCTAACATCAAAACTGTATTTGTCGGCAATCTCAATTCCTTTCAAAATAGCGTTAACTCCTGCATTGTCTGAGTCGAAACAAAAGAAAATTTTATCAGTATATCTTTTTAATAATTCTAATTGTTTTGGAGTTAAAGCAGTTCCAGAAGTAGCGCAAAGATTTTTTATTCCATATTGATAAGGTTTCAAAAAATCTAAGGTTCCTTCAACTAGTATAGCTCCATGTTTTTTTAGTTCTAATTTTGTCTTGTTGAGTCCATATAAAAATTCACCTTTTTTAAAAACTAAAGTTTCGGAAGAGTTAAGATATTTTGGATCTTCGTTAAAAATTGTTCTTCCCATGAAACCGATACATTTCCCGTCAAGAGAAAAGTATGGAAATACTACCCTTCCACGAAATTTGTCATAAACACCTCCGTTTTTTTTCGAAACTCCTAAACTTGAAGATATAATTTCTTGTTGAGTAAATCCTCTTTTTTTGAGTAAGTCAGTTAAATTATTCCAACCTTTTGGGGCGTAGCCGATTTGAAATTCCTTTATTGTAGCTTCATTTAGTTTTCTTTTTTCAGTAAGATAGTCTTTTGCAATTTTTCCTGATGGATGAGAATTTAAAATATATTGAAAAAACTCTAACGCAAGGTTGTTAATTTCATATAGTCTTTTTTTATCTTTATTTTCAGAAGTTTCTTTTTCAATTTCTATCTTAATTCCATATTTTTCGCTCAAAAAATTTATTGTACTTTTGAAGTCTAAACCTTCTATTTTTTGGACAAAAGATATTACATCCCCAGACTCCCCACAACCAAAACATTTATAAATCTGCAAGTTTTGATTGACCATAAAAGAAGCACCTTTTTCATTATGAAACGGGCACAGCCCTTTATAGTTTGACCCTGATTTTTTTATCTCTACATATTGAGAGACTAAAGATACAATATCTATTTGGGATTTAACTGTCTCAGCATTATTATTCATAACTGCCTCAATTATATCTATTTAATACAGATATTTTTAAAACTTGAAAATCTTATATAAAAGAATATAATCTCAAAACCTGTATCAAATGGGGTGCAGGTGTATATGGGGAGGCGGGATTTGTCGAGAAAGATCGAAGTTTTTTCAAACCCTCACGAGATTGAAAGAAACATTCCTAATTCTTTGAAAAATGGTTGGGTTAGAACTCTTAAAGAAGTTGAATTTGAGCTTTCTTACATCATTTTTAAATTGAACCAAGAATATTACAACACCCTAAGCGATTCGCAAAGAAATGAGTTTAGGTTAGAAGTTAGGAGAACTTGTGAGTTTTTGATTAAGAATTTTGTTAGGCGTAAAGGTCGTGGAGGCTGGTGCTTTACTACAAAACCACGAGATTGATTTTATAGTTTAAACATTCTAAGGCGCGGAGCGAAACGCTCCGCGCCATACTTTTTTTATCCTCGGTAAATCAAGTAAACCGTATAAATAAAATATAATCCCAACATTGCAACACCTTCTTTTCTACCAAGTTTATTTTTTTCAAAAACGAAAATACTTACAAAAGTTAATATTGTAACAATTAGTAAAAATATAATATCTAGTAAATTATTAAAATTGACTGGAATTGATTTAATAGTAGCAGTAGTTCCAAGTATAAAAAATATGTTAAAAATGTTTGAACCCACAACATTTCCGACTGCAATGTCCCCTTGACCTTTTCGAGAAGCGACAACAGAAGTTACAAGCTCTGGAAGAGAAGTACCAACTGCTACAATTGTTAAAGCTATCAATCCTTGAGAAACGCCAAAAATTGTCGCCATTGTAACAGCGGAATCAACAGTAAACTTTCCCCCAAAAATAATCATAACTAAGCCTAAAGTTGTTAATCCAATAGATTTACTTAACTTCATTGACTTTATTTCTGTTGTGTCGTCGCTTTTTCCTTTAGACAACTCAAATGTATAGTAAAGAAAAATTATAAAAACTAAAAGTAAAACTACCCCATGAGTAAAAGTTATACTACCAAAAAAATTGTTGGAACTTAAATTTAAAATTTGGTTAAAATCTCTCGCATCCAAGAAATTTTGGAATACAAATAAGAACAAAAACAAAGCACCCAAAAAAGAAAGAGGGATTTCTTTCCATGTAGTATTTTTTTCAACTGTTAGTTTTGTAAATAATGCCGACATTCCAAGGATCAACAATATATTTGCAATATTTGAACCAACAATATTTCCGAGCGCAATATCTGTATTCCCATCAAAAGCTGAAAGCAAATTTACAGAAAGTTCGGGAAAAGATGTACCAAATGCAACGACTGTAAGACCGATTACAATAGGCTTTATTTTAAATCTTAAAGCCAAAGAGCTTGCACTATCTACAAAAAGATTTGCTCCTTTTAGAAGCAAAAAAATTCCAGGAACTATGAGTAATATAGTAATTAAATCCATGATGATATTTTACAATAAATCTACATTTTTTAAATAAAAAAGATATAATTTATTTCGTAATGAAGCAGAAAATCACCATAGAAAATTTTCCAAAATTCAGAATTAAATTCTTTTTTCAAGTTTCTCTGATAACACTTTTTAACACCTTGGTATTTACAGGATTAGGATTTTTTCTAGACAACATTTTTCAAACAAAACCTTTATTTATAATTATATTTGTACTAGCGTCTTTCCCATTAACACAGTATATTTTATATAAGTATATAAAATGCTTATGATAGAACCTAAAATACCAAACATTAGCTTAGTGCCTTCTGAAGTTCTCAATTTCCAAGGAGTAACAATCAATAGCGCAGTACTTTCAAGTCTTGTAATCACAGGAATTTTTTTATTAATTGCAGTTATAATCAGACTAAATTTAAAAATTATTCCTTCAAAAGGCCAATTAATTTTTGAAGAAGTTGTTTCTTTTTTTTACAATCAATGTTTAACTTCATTTGGAGATGAAAAAAAAGCAAAAAGATATGTTTCATTAATAATTACTTTATTTTTATTTATCTTTATTGCAAATCAATTTACAATTATCCCTCTTGTTGGAAGTTTAGTTTTAGATAATCACGAAGTTTTTAAATCTCCAACAGGACATTTATCTCAAACATTAACTTTATCCATTGTAATTTTAGGGCTTTCTCATCTTATTGCATTATTTACAGCACCTTGGAAACATATTGCAAATTTGTTAAATCTAAACGCTTTATTTGAGATGAAAAGTATTGCGGATCTTCCAAATGTCTTTTTACAATTATTTTTAGGAATACTTAATATAATTGGCGAACTTGCAAAAGTAATTTCCCTTTCAGCAAGGTTGTTTGGAAACATTTTTGCTGGAGAAGTTATGGTTGGGGTAATTGCAGGACTTTCGTTTTATACTATGTTTTTTGTGCCAATTCCATTTATATTTTTAAGTATTTTTTCAGGAATTGTGCAAGCTTTTGTATTTTCATTCTTATCACTTTCATTTATGAGTGATATTATTAAAAGCGTTGAGTAATTATTTTTGAAAGGAAAAATATGGACGCAGAAGCAGTAAAATTATTAGCCGCTGGAATTTGTATGGGCCTTGGAGCTATCGGACCGGCACTCGGAGAAGGAATGATTGGAGCAAGAGCCATGGAAGCTATGTCTCGAAATCCAAAAATTGCCGATAAAATTGTTCCAAACATGCTTGTTGCTATGGCTGTTACAGAATCGACCGGTATCTATTCTTTAGTAATTTCTTTGATCTTAATTTTCGCAATATAATATGCAGGGATTTAATTCTTTAGGAATAGATTTAACGAGTTTGCTTATCTATTTAGTTAATTTTGGAATTCTTTACTTAATTATTTCAAAACTACTTTCTAAACCAATTTTAGATTTGATTTTAAAAAGAACTGAAACAATAAAAAATAACTTAAGCGAAGCAGAAAGATTAAAACAAGAAATTCAAAAAGAAAAAGAAGAGTTTGAAAATCAAAAAAAGAAAATGAGAGAAGAGATGAACTTAGAAATGAGAAAGTTTAAAGAAGCTCTTGAACAAAAAAACTTACACATTGAAAAGGAAATGAATGAAAAAAGAGAAAAACTTATGGATGAAGCAAGAATAGAAATTAAAAATAAAAAAAGTGAGATATACTCTGAAATGCAAGATGATATTTTGATATTAGTTTCAAAAGTTGTAAAAAACTTTATCAAAGAAGAAGTATCAGAAAGCACAATAAAAAATAGTGTCAAAGAAGTTTGGAAGGATATTCAAAAATAGTGGAAAAATATGATTTTAAGTTTGTCAGAAAAATTAACAAATATCGATAATCTAAAACAATTAAGTAATTCTGAAAAAGAGTTAATAAAAAAATTACTTTATAGCGATGCTTTTGATTATTCGTTAAACTATTTTTCAACGACACACAAAACTGAATATAAAGAATCTCTTTTTTATTTAGACTCCCAAAACTTAAATAAAACAGAATTTGATAATAAAGTTTTAAATATTTTAAAAAATTTTGATACAGATTTTAAAGATGTAATAATCGAAGCCCCAACTGAGCTCAACTTAACAGAAAAAATTAATATTAAAAAAGAGTTAGAAAAAGAACATGGATATGTTTACCCAATTTTCAAACTTAATACCGACTTGCTCGGAGGAATAAGAATTTACATTAATGGAAAATTAATAGACAAAAGTTGGGATTTTAAAATATCAGAAGCACATAAAAAAGCTTCTAAGGTTTCAAGTCAAACCAAAGAAGATTTGAAAAAACTTCTTCATAGTATTTCAAAAAATATTGAAAACGAAAATTTCGATTTATCCTTTCAAGATATTGGAGTGATTAAATCTTTCAAAGACGGAGTTTTAAATGTTGAGGGGTTAACTGGCGTAAAAATGGGAGAAATACTACAAGTTCAAGATTCAAGCGCTTTAGCTCTTGTGATGTTACTTGATTCAAAAAGCTGTAATGCCTTAGTTTTAAGTAATTTACAAGAAATTAAAGAAGGAATGTATGTAAAATCAACTTCAAAAATGCTATCAATGCCTGTAAGTGATAAATTTTTTGGAAGAGTTTTAGATGCTTTAGGAAACCCAATAGATGGAGGCTCTTCTGTTGAAACAAATAAACATTACCCTCATGAAAAAATTGCTCCTGGGGTTATGACAAGAAAATCAGTTTCTGTTCCGCTCCAAACTGGAATTTTGGCAATCGACGCATTAATTCCGATTGGGAGAGGTCAAAGAGAATTAATTATTGGAGATAGGCAAACTGGAAAATCTACAATCGCAATTGATACAATTATTAATCAAAAAGGAAAAGATGTTATCTGTATTTATACTTGTATAGGTCAAAGAGAATCTTTTGTTGCTAATTTGCACGAAACTTTTAAAAAAGTTGGTGCTCTTGATTATACAATCATTGTTAGCGCATCGGCTTCCTCAAGTGCTGTAATGCAATTTTTAGCACCATACGGAGCAACTGCTCTTGCTGAATATTTTATGGACCAAGGAAAAGATGTATTAATCATTTACGATGATTTATCAAAACACGCTGTCGCCTACCGAGAAATTTCACTTTTACTTAGAAGACCTCCTGGAAGAGAAGCTTATCCTGGGGATGTATTTTATATTCACTCAAGACTATTAGAAAGATCTGCAAGACTCAATGAAAAAAACGGGGGCGGAAGCATTACTTCCCTTCCAATTATAGAAACTCAAGCTGGAGATGTTTCGGCTTATATCCCAACCAATGTAATTTCAATTACAGACGGACAGATATTTTTAGAAACTGATTTATTTAACAAAGGAATTATGCCTGCGTTGAATGTTGGAATATCAGTCTCAAGAGTTGGAGGTTCGGCTCAAACACAAATTATGAAAAAAACAGCCGGTACTTTGAAATTAGATTTAGCAACATATTATGAATTAGAAGCGTTTTCACAATTCAGCTCAGATCTTGATGAAACTACAAAAAAATCTTTAAACAGAGGTAAAAGAGTTGTAATGTATTTAATTCAA
>Ga0214923_10004107_pt1 | contig 17862 bp, 31 predicted proteins | sample LL1510_MetaG_FD_177993 | JGI IMG/M metagenome (GOLD analysis project Ga0214923, IMG submission 177993) | Freshwater microbial communities from Lake Lanier, Atlanta, Georgia, United States - LL-1510 | ecosystem: Environmental > Aquatic > Freshwater > Lake | place: USA: Georgia | collected... | reverse complement strand
ACCATGTAATCCCCGGACGAACAAGTGCCGAGATTGCAGATACGAACCATCCTGCTGACTTTGCAGTTTCTGATTGCTCACGAAAAGCCTCTTTAATTGCGTCTAATTGGGTGATGCTATAGTCAACGTACTTTTCTTCAACCCTAAACTCACCACGGAGTTTCTCCAGATCTGTCTGGAGCTGGAACATGGACAGCTCATGTTTGCGCTCATTAGCTTTGTCTAAGAATTTTAGGATCTCAGGGGCGAGCCTAAATAACCCACCGAAAATGGAACCTAAAAGACCGCCTGAGAGAAGGTCAAACATAATTACGGCTCAACAGGCCACTGAATATCCCAAGGGAACCCCGCTTGGGAGGGTATATCACGCAGTGCTTGTCGGTATGCAGCCCATGCAGTTTTATCTACGGGAGCGTCAGCCACCTGTGTCCAATCAGAATCTTTAAGCAATTGATTGCGCTGGCTGCGGACAGATTCGGCTTGGGCTGCGTCTTTCTGGGCTATATATGCGGCTTCTTGCTCGGCAGCGGTTTGTGCTGGTTCCGTTTCTGTTGCTGGGCGGTCTGTGAAGATTGGGCCAAGGACATACTTGGTGTACCACTTACCATCAATTTGCTCTACGCCTTGACGCATGGAAAATTGATAATGGTTTTCTGGCGTGGCTTGTGGGCCTTCAAATACAACGTCAGCACCCAGTGCTTCAAGCACTTCGTCAGTTGTGCGATCCCATGATGGACCGTTGTTGTCTTTAGCCCAGCGCCGGAGTTCATCTTCCAGCATCACTTGGCCTGTTGATCTAATTCTGATTTCCATGTTGTACCTTTATGTAAGGTAGGCAAAGCCTAATTTCTGATTCCTACAACGCCAGTTTACTGTTGCCTCCGGCATACGCAATGCTTTGGCACATTCAACAGCAGACCCCCAAACACCGTGAGGTGTACCAACCATCCGTGCAGAATAGTGCTTTGCACCGCTAATTAATTTGCTCAATTTGGCCTTTACCTCTGGTTGGTGCATAGGGTTTCCATCACCACGACACCATAGTTTTGGCCTGCCTCGTAGCGAATCTGACTTCTTGCGCCGCGTTTCTTCACTATCTATTTTGCCAATATTGCCATCTCGCACGTTTTCTTCGTTCAACCCGCAGAACACATTTTCAATACTGTACGGCCCAATATTGCCATGCCGCCTCATGCAATATTTGCCGCGTCCACGGCCGCGCTGCTCCCATTTGCCACTAGCAACCCACCAATCACGCCACTGCTCAAACGTAAACAAAAACTCTACGCCGCGTGTTTTGGCATTGCTTTTGTGCTGCGTATATGCTTTGAGATAAACGTCTTTTGTAACCATGTCTAACTCACGGCTAAGAAAATATAAGTACCGCCGTTTGCGTTTAATCCTGCCGGGGCTGCTGCGGTGACTTGGAACCCAACGCTTGTGGTGTCAACGTAATTAGTGCCGGTGACTTCAGCGGCGGATGAGTTTAAGAAAAGATACGGGTCGTTGCCGCTTGAGATGCCCCGTGCGCTGTCATACACATACCAATCGCCCGTGCTGTCAGTGCGCTTAATAAGTACGAACCTAGCACCACCCGTAAACCCGCAGTTAATCGTTTGGAGTGCGCCTGTGCCTGTGTAGCTGCCGACCTTGCTTACGCCTGCGACTGTGGCAAAGAGGTAGGCGACATATGTTGATCCATTATCATTTACGTTTGTGTTTGGGCCAACAGAAAATGTTGTTGAAGTTGGTTGCGCTGAAAAGGGATTGTCATAACTTGACGTTCCAATATTATCCGTTAAATTTAACCATCCAAGTCCATATGTTGATGATGTAAAAGATGTTCCAACCGCCCAACCAACAGAACTTGATGTGTTTCGTCTTTTGATAATTATTAACTCTGGTGTTTTTCCAAGATTGTGGTTAATCGTTTGAGTTTGGGTTGTAACACTATTTCCCGTATAACACACCACATCAAAGAAGCCCGGGGCGCGTCGAAAATTGTAAAAAGCAATGTCGTACCCGCCAGTATTGCTTGGCATTTGATACCCTGTGCTATTCCAATACCTTGCAATATTAGCAGCATATTCGGCATAAGTTGCGTTAGGGGTTAGCCTTTGGCTTGATTCATTTGTAGTTGTAGTTGAAACACCTCTTAAACGGTCAATGCCATACCAATCATTTGAATAGTTACGAAATTTATACCATTGCAAGTCGATTGGAAAATTAGTAGTAATTTGAGTTCCTGTTGAAACATTTGACGCAATAGGACTAAACACACTCGTCCCCGTCGTCGGCACTTTCATCGGGCCACGGCGAATGGCGATGTAGATGTAGGTTCCTCCGCCGTAATTTGTTGTAAAGCCAGTTGCGGTTAAATCAAGAAAATTGGAAGAAGTGTCTTCCGCATCGTACAAATTTGCAAATAGAGTCGGGTCAACACCTCCTGTCGGTATTCCACGCATGTTGTCCTGCATAAACCAGTTGCCCACGTTGTCTGATCTCTTGACCATAACAAATTGCGGTTCATAACCAAGAGTAACCGTCGTGTTTCCACTAAACGACCCACAACTAATCACATTGTCCGAACCCGTCAGGCCAAAGCCACCTGCGTTGTGGGCGAAGAGGTAGGCGACGTATTGAGCGCCATTGGTATTAACTTCTGAATTGCCACTGACTGTAAATTCTGTGGAAGTTGGTGTTGTGCCAGCCCAGTTTGTAGTTGCCGCATCACCAGCTGTACTGTTTAATACTAACTGTCTATTAATATTCGGTAAAGATCTATGGTAAACAGCCCAGTCATAACCAGCAGTAAGTCTTTTTACAATAATAGCGCCCGGAACGCTACCTAAATTATGCGAAATGGCACGCGCAGAACTTCCGTTTCCCGTATAAGCTACAATATCAAAAAACTTGGGCTGTTTTCTAAAAGACCATGAAACGTATGTGTTGCTATTATTGTTTGTTCGTCCATATGTGCTGCCGTCTCCAAGTGAAAACCCATTAACATTAAACGCTGTTACTGCGTCTGATACGGCGTCATAGTTTGTGGTGTTTGAAATTAACGAGTTTGCAAATCCTGTGCCGGGAGATGATTGTAAATTGTGACCAAATCCCGCCGATCTATCTTTAATCCAAACCAACCCACCCTTCGTGGACAAATCAATCCCATTGGTGATGGTCTGTGTAGAGCCGTTGCCGGTGTAAAGGTAGGTGGAGAAAACGTCTTCGATGTAATTCACAGAACCAGATGGGCCGGAGAATTCCCCAAACCCCTGAGCAGAACCCGCGCCTTTGGTTTCAATTAACGGCATTATGCAAACCTCGTTTGTGATGCGAACACTGTAAACGCCGCAGACCCCGTCTTCACTATCGTATACACATAAGCATCAATGGAGCTTGCATTACCTGCTGACCATGCAGTGCCGCCTTGGTATTTAGGGGTTACCGACGAACCGTCTACTTGCACTGCGCTGTTGTAATAAGCCGTTGAGCCTTGGGTCACAAGGAAAGCAACCGTCATTGACTCGCCCGTACTCATCAACGTATTAAGGCTTGTGCCGCTTGAGCCACGGAAATTCACTGTCCAGTTAGCTGATGCGTTGCTGGTGTAGTAGAGAACCGACTGCGTGGTTACATCGTAATTAATCGTGCCTGTCGCAGCAGTGGCTGAAACCGTTGCGACTTCCTTGGCGTTTGTGAGTTTTGATGCGGCGACGCTAGTTGAACCGCTGAATGTTTGAAGAGCGGTGAAGGTTTGTGCTGTGCCAAGAACAGCCACGGTATCCGTAGCATCAGGCAGTGTTAAAGTTCTGCTTGCAGATAAAGTTGTTGGGGCTAGTGTCACGCGGTACGAAGACGAACCCCCTGCACGACCTAAAACAATAATCCCATCGTTTGTTGAAGCTGGCGCAAAAGTCTGACCCGTGGCATTGTAGAAGGTATTTGCACCTGTAAAGGCGTTATTTCCTGCCGCAGTAACATCTCCTGTTGCCCCCGCCGCGCTAGTCCAAGTCGTGCCGTTAGACGTTAAAACGTTACCATTAGACCCCGGCGCTACAAACTGAACGGCTGAAGTGCCGTTACCAATAATGACGTTGTTTGCAGTGAGTGTGGTTGCGCCTGTGCCGCCACGAGCAACAGGTACTGTTGGGCCAACAGTGCCAACAAGTTTATAATCCGTACCGTTATAAGCAACAAGTGCTGTTTGTCCGGGTTGAAGCGTTACGCCAGTTTGTCCTGTGGCTTTAAAAGTAAGTGTGTATGTTGAGTCATCGTTAATAAGACGATAAGAACGACCTAAACTTGCGCCTGTATTTCCTACTGTAATTGTTGAGTTTTGAGCCAAAGAAGAAACACGGAAGGTTGCATATTGCGCCGATGAAGCAACAATATTTGTTCCTGAATTTGTTCCTTCTGTCGTTTCAATCGTCAACGCACCAGTGGTAAAGTTTGCGCTTGTTAACGAAGAAATCCCACCAATTGCAATATCTAAATATTGTGTTAAACCGTTATTTGTATAATCCCCCCATGCTCCAGATTCCGTACCTGTGGTTATAACGGGAAGATCTAAAAGGGTTGTGCGAGCTACAGTCATTTATTACTCCGTTTCTACTAACTGCCACTGGGCGTTTTCATTTGAGTTAATGATTGTCCAATTAGCATTTTCATCTGTGGGAATAAGGCTCCAGTATAAAACACCAAAGCTTCCTAAAGAACCTATTGCTTGATTGCCAGTTAAAGCGTGAGTTTTTGTTTTACCTACTGACCCTACTGCGCCGGATGCCAAAACTCCCGTAAGAGCAAAATCAAAAGAAAAATTTAAGTTTCCTGCTTCGCCCGAACCACTAACGCCTGTTAACGCTACTTCTATGGTTTTATCAACAAGACCAACTTGCCCTAAAGCTACAACCCCATTGAGAGCTTGTGTATTCTCTTTTGAAACGTTTCCAACCGCCCCGTCCAAAGATACACCGGTTATCGCTACTGATCTTTCTGAACCTAATAATCCAACAAAACCTTGAGCCTGTACACCAGTAACATCGGCGGGAATTGCATATACAACCGATCCAATTTGTCCAGACGCTGCGACGCCCGTAATACCAATCGTAATATTGGGAGTTAAATTTCCGCTCGCACCACTACCAAAAACACCTGTTAAGGCTTGATCAACACCAACCCCGCCCCAACCGTCATAACCCCAAGGATTATCACCCCAGCCAAAATTAGCCACGGGCTACCCCTAAATTATGTTGTTGCTAAACGCAACAAAGCATTTGTTGTGTTATTTGTTGGCATCGTTAACGTAAATGTTCCAGCCGTAATCGTTTGCGAACCAAAAGTATGGACACTTACCGCTTTATCAGATTGTGTGCTGTTATAAATAAGCACTGCATCAAAAGCCGAAGACAATGTTACGTTAGTATACGTAATTGAAGTCGTCGGAGTTGTAAATGCAACACCTGCGGTTGCTGACGAATTTGTAGCTGTTGGAGCATTCCACGCTGTGATGGTCACCCCCCCTGCGCTATAACCCGTTCCGCTAACTTCGTTAGATGCTGAATATGCCGTAGTAGCGGCATTAACAGTGGCGGTTGTTAAATATAAAGCAGCTTTAAATGTATCTGCTGTCGATGTTCCTCGCGTCGGCGCCGTACCAAAATTATGAGTGGCTGTTAAAAGCTGCCCCATAAATGATGTACACATAGCTTGAGTATTTGCCATCTTAAACTCCTTTATCCAAGAGATGCTGCTTCAGCAAATAAAGGAGGCGATTGTTTTAATCGCACATGTGCAGACCGATGCACAAGTTCACCTTCATGCCAGTATTCAACCCACTTTGTATGTTCGTTATCGTTGTCAATAATACCTTCTCGTTTTTCTAACAACAATACGTCCATTTCCCCTTTTGTCGTAAACACAGTTGCCATTTAATCCATCCGTATCAAAGCGTTAGTTGCTGAATTTGTTGGCATCGTAATTGTAAACTTTGTGGTAGTTGTTTTATCAGAACCAAAGTCTAAAACCGCAACCGACTTATTTGATTTACTTAAATTGTAAATTAATGCACACCTTGCAGTAAATGACGCAGGGTCCCAAACAACATTATCAAAATTAATATAAGCCGTTGTGCCTGAAGAAGATACCGTGGTTCCTGTTAAAGTTTTACCGCCAAGAGAATATCCCGTTCCTGATACTTCATTGCTTGAACTATAAACGGTTGTTGACTGATTTAAATCTGCATTTGCTGTATACAAAGCTATTTTGAAAGTGTCCGTAAGAAAATTATGAACACCTTCATATAACTCCAATTTAAAGCTTGTTGTCTGACCCTGAACAATACTCATGCTACCGCCACTCTAACCTGACCGTCGCGATAAGCATCCGCACGTTGTTTGCCATCACCAAGATTTTTCAACAAAGCAATAGATTGAACATATCGATCTTTTGCTAAAGCCATAAGATCTGGCTCAAGCTTTAAGAAAGTCGAGCCTTCGTAAATGGTTGCATTGAGTAACGCTGAATCAAAATGATCACCAAGCCAGCTTACGGTGCTTGTAACTATTGACTCAGGATAATAATAGTAATGCAACTCAGTTTGATAATTTGAGTTAGGGGTTGGACCAACGATAATACTTAATTCATTTGGATCAATAATTCCGCCGTTTACTTTAGGTCCAAATATTGCGTAATGCTTTGGCAGTCCAGTGGCCGAAGGCGCTGGATAAGCCTCTCGAATAAAATTTACATCTTTGTTTAATAAATACAAATAATCTCCGTTTGCTTTAATCACTGCAAACGAATAAATTGAAAGTAAATCTTCTGGGCAAGTTAAATACTTTTGCCCAGATACAAAAACACCAATTACGTTCTTACGCAAGTTTGCTATCTGCACCGTATTGTATATACGTTGCTCTGCCTGACGGATCATCGTATTGATGTCCGCTGTCGTAAAAGTGGTCTCAAGATAATCTTGGACCGCTGTTACAAGCTCCGAATAGGTCACGCCATCGGTCCCCTAGCCATCACGCCCTTGGTTGCTGCGCCTGTGCCGCGGATTTTGATGCCCTTAGTCTTAATATCCTTTTCCGGATATCCAGCAGTCGTTGGATTAGGAGCAGGCTTTGGCTGATTTGGGTTTTGTTTATCTTTCATTTCATGCCCTTATACTTAAATGAAGACTTGTTTTGGTTGGCAACCTTTGCAAGATTTCTTCCCATCTTTAACATGTCAGCATTAGTCTTCCCACCCTTGGCAAGTTTGGTTAAAGGCTTGCCGGGATGCAAAGTTTTCTCATGTTTATGTACTGCTGTTTTGATATCCATTTAAAACTCCTATGTCGTAGAGATCGTTACTGTACCAACAGCCGTGTTAGAAACCAAGTAGTTTGGTGTCAATCCATCATCATAAGCTGACGCCCCTCCTACGGGATTCCAGCCCCACTGAATGTCCCTCGAGCCCCCAGTAGGAACTCCCCCGGTTGAATTGGGAAGTAACTGAAGTCCATTCACACCAGCAGTGACGTAGGTCGTATCTTTCCTTGGGTTCCTTACAGCCTGTGGATCATCTACAGGAAACATACCTAAAAGCAGTTGAGGCTGATCAGGGTCCCAACATTCATTACATACCAAAAGGTTGTACCGTTTGGTTTTAATAACTTCAGTACGAAGACGCTTCAGTTTAAATTGTTGTCCGCACCTATCGCACATAGCAATAGAGTTTTTACCAGAGGCAAATCTATTACCCATAGCCGCTTCCTGACCCAATAAACTGTTGGCGAGGTACAAACCTAATAGCTGCTTTCTCTCTGTCTTCCCCAGCCGCTAAATTAAATTGTTCCTCGTATATTTCTTTTAACATCTGAATTCTTGGTGCAAGCTCTGGTGTTTTTACAGCAATAAAATAAGCAAGGCCAGCAACCAAACAAGGAAGAAATCGGAAATTCATATCGGCTACTTCAATACCAGATCCCGCGTTTTGAACCCTTCTCATTCTCCAATACACAAACTGATATGTAACGCTATTATCAGGCGTTGGCCATAAAGTAATTGAAGGAAGATTAGGATTATAAATTGTCGCGCCAGATGTATGCGTCGTGGCCGTTGTTCCATTTTGACCGCGCACAACACCACCTAAGCTGTTTCCATCAAGCCATTGGTAAAGAATGTCTTCGCTGTCAATACGAATAAACCCTGCGCTCGGTAAACTAGCCGTGGAAGTTAATGTAATCGTTGTGGTAGATGCGGTGATGTTTCCCGATAACGTTGCATTCGCAGGAGAAGTTTGACCCGAAAGTCTTTGAATCCATACTTGGATAGGACGTGCCTGTTGTAACTTATTGGGGATCGTAGCGTAAACGGAAACGCTAATTCTCGTGATTGTTAAATCTGCTTGAGTCGATGATACGTTTTGCCCCGTCCTGATGACGTGCTCTAATAAGTCAATCGTATCTACCGGAAGGGCATAAGTATTCACTCCGGGCGTCAAGGTAATCGTCCCTTGATCAATCGTCCACATGTTGATGCCACGGTTTTGCCATTCGATGGTCATAAGATTCATCGAACGTCTTGCTGTTCGGAGGTCGTATCCAGACCTCATTTCTCGCCCAGCTCTTTCCCACGCCTCTTCAGCGATCTCGGTGAACTCTGGTGAAAAATCTGTTGAACCGCTCGTAGTCATCTAAATCTCGCAGTCTTTGCAGCTATGCTTTTGGGTTGTGCTACGAATTGTTTTCCTGCTTTTTTTCCTGCTCGCTTCGCTTTTGTTGTGGCTGCATATTCCGCAGGACTTAACGCATTAATTGCTGCCGACGGAAGATACCGCTCTCCCGTCTTACTAGAGGGCTTACCGCTTTTGGTTCGCCATTTTTGGTCGCCCCAATTCTTTAATGACTGCTGCGGGGCTTTCACTTTATCTTCTTTAGGGTTTGTGCAAGCCTTGCTCGCTGACTCATTTTACCGGGGGCTTTTGCTGCTTTGGCTAGCTTACCTGCTGGGATCTTTTCACCAGCTTTAACACCCAAAGATTTTTTTAAGGCTCCCGGTTTCTTAATTGCTTCTTGAATCCATTTGCCGCCTTTAAATCCGGGAACCCCGCGACCTTTGAGAATATCCGCACGGGTTACTTTGCCATCATCATTTAAATCAGGAAAATCCTTCGGCATCACACACCTCGGTTAAAGTTTTTCACCTACCTCATATTGAGATAACTTAGCTCTTAATTTTTCAATTTCTGCGTCGCGTTCTGCTAGCTTCTTTTGAAAGCTTTCATTCATATCAACCCACATCTGCAAATTTTGAGTACGCATCTTATTATCTTCGACCATCATATTAAAGAGTCGTTCCGATGCGTCTAACTGTCTTTGGATAAAATTAATCACGATAACCACCACCAGCGGCCTTATATTTTTTAGCTACGAGTTGTGCCTTCCTTGCAGACCATTGGCCTGCACCGGTACCTTGAGTCGCAGCAGCTTTAACCTGAGATACGATACGCTTCCGTAACTCAGGCTTGGTGTAATTACCCGCTGCGTTAACCTTACCGCCTTCGGCGTACTGCTCAAAGTCAGTATTGTCCCGGCGAACTTTCCTTTTCCCGGAAGGCATTTTTGAGGGCAAGATAGCCCCCATACCTCTTGAAGCCATCATTCCTACATACCGCCGTACTTCATTTTCTTAACTTTTCCACCGGACTTCATACCGGTCGAACCTTTCATAGTTACTTCCATGCCGCGAGTCTTGCCTTTCTTGGCAATTCCATCAGCAGATTTGTGGCCAGCAGACAAACCACCTGAAGCCATACCGCCTCGCTTCATGCCTTTCATCTCAGCCATTTCATGATTAAGCATGGACTTAGGAGCGCACTTTTTTTTCATGAAGGCAACTTCTTTTTTGACCATCGCTTTTGGCTCGGCCATACCACCCATTCCCATCTTTTTCATCGTAAATTCCTTTCCAACAGATTGAGGGACACCTACTTTTTTAGCAAACTTGGGATTATGGGCCACAGCTTGCATAAACTTCTCTTGCTTTTCAGAAACGGCAGGCATCAGTACATCTTCCCACGAGTTTTGCCGCGCTTAGCGATACCATCTGCACGTCTGGAAGCAGAACCAACTTTACCACCTTTAGCGTACTTCTTTTCTTCTTCTGGTTCTATAGAGTCAAGACCTATCGCCATGCGACCAAGTTTTTTTGCTTCGTCGTAACCACGCCCTTCACGCGTTTCTTTTGAAATGCGTGGGTTTTCTTTGTCTATGAGTCCAGAGTTATATAAGGCTTGATCAGCGGCTTTGCCTGCCGCCGCACCACCCAAGATTGCAACGCGTGCAGGATACGACAAAACTTTTTCAGCCATCGTCAGTTTGCGTTTTTTATCCTTATTGATTTTGTCGTAATCAGACTCTTTGTCAGCCATGATTATCCTTTCTTAGCAAGCTGGTCAATTTTTGCTTCAAGCCGTTCAAAGCCTGCGTCAAATCGTTCCATAATTTTTTCAAGGTCTTGACGCACTTCTGCGCGAGTAATGTGGTCACGGGCTATTTCCTCTCGGGTTTTATTGAGCAAGACTTGTAGACGTTGCAGCTCATCGTGAGAGTTTTTGAGCATGAACATGACAAGTCCCACCAAGACAGACGTAATGAGATTCCAAAGGATCATCGGGTCCATTTAACATTTCCACCTGCGTCGCGCCTGACGAATCCGGCTGTTTGGATCTTTAGCTGCTTCAGGAAACTGTTTCATTTGGCCAGCAGATCTCGCGCAGAAAGACTTTCTTCGCGCCGCATCTTTAGGACCGGGATTGTCGCTTGTAACAGCCGTCTTTAATTTACTTCCGGGATTGGCGGCGCGATAAGCTTTGACACCTTTTTCAGTCATGCCTGCGCCCTGCTTTGTCGGACGGAAATTGCCCGACTTTACAGAAGTTGCAATTCCCATTCCCTTTTTTGCCATGATTACCCGCAGATAAGAGTAACTGCTGTGACATTTGTTGGAGTGACTGTCGCAAAGTCATCGTTACTATAAGCCGTTCGTATCCCCTCTGCGGCCATATAAAGACTATTTACTGCGTCATCATTGGTTGGTGTATCAATTTCTAACAAGATTTGAGAATCGCTATTTCTCGTGACAACAATTGTACCAGCCGTTGCAGACGCCAAATAATACAACCCTTTAATTCTTGTTGCAGGTAAAGCCAAGGCTCCACCATACCCTACAGTAATTGCCCCTGCGGTTGCAGCGCTTACGGTAATTGATGCGATTTGGGAGAAATAATTTGAACTATAAACCGTCGTGTTATTGGGTCCGGCTACAACTTCTGTTGCTAATGCACCAGCAACCGTTCTTCCAATAATTGTAAAGTTTTTCCCAGACTCATCAGAACCCCCGGTTATGGATACCTTATACCCATAGCCGTTGATCCCCGGTTTGGTGTTTGCCAAAATTAAAGGTCCCGCTGAGGCGGGAGTTACGGATGTCACATAAAAGTTAGCGACCGCCCTGATCTTTACCGACCATACATCATATTGCATCGACATTTTCCTGCTCCGGTTTGTCTTGCTCCATTTTCTGAAGCAAATACTCGACCATGTCTATTGCGCCGTTTGCTTGTTGAAGCATCTCAACTAATTGTTGGCGTTTTGCCAACGCTTGTTGTTTTACTTCCAACAAGCTTTCTTTGCTTAGACTCACGTTGTGTAAGTTGCAGCAGGCATCGCCAACACATAGTATGTTGTCGAACCGACCTTAATTTTAAGCGCACGAAGATTAGCGCCGCCCAATGCCGTCCCTGTAGCCGTAGCGGCAAAAGTCGCACCGGGAGTTGCAAACGCATCAGCAGCGCCAGCAGTCAGTCCGGCCAAAGTCATAATGAAACCGTTATCATCAAATGTCGTTGCCGCAGTTCCATTTACTGATGCGTAAATAAGTGACGTCGAAGTCCCCGTAGAACCCGAAGTTCCCATATTAAGTTCAATCTCAATGGGCGCATAAGTACCTGAAGAAGTTCCTGCCGAGAGTGTCATCTCAGCAACAAACGCAGAACCAAGACCTGTTGTGCGGCCTGAAGCGCCGTAGGTAACCTCTGCCTTTAAAGCGTTTGAAAACGAACCCAAGGCTACGTTTGTAGACATGTCAAACTTAGCACGACCGCCGTCTGCGCCTGCGCCAGACATAGTCGTTGAAACAACGAGAGGCTGATATGTGCCGCTTGTTGCAGTGTTGGTGGTTGTGATGGTATTGCCAGATGACGTAATAGCTAAGGTGCCAATAAAGCTACCTTCAAAACCATTATTTGATTTCACTGGCCCAGAGAACGTTGTACGTGCCATATTTTCCTCACATGCAATATTGGCATATTAGTCTGCATGTCGTCAGCCGGGACTGTCTAATATGCCGGATAATCCCGGAATAAAGCTATTATAAATAAAAAAAGGGGGTTTGTAACCCCCCTTTTTATCAAGCTCCCGGAGAACCAAAAATTCCCAACGGATCAGAAACTCCGAAACTATAACGCTCTCTAGACTTATAGCGAACGTTACCAGTATCAAAATCACCGTCCATGGAAGTACTAAGCGGGGTACGCACGAAGTGCTTAAGTCCGTTAGGTACATCCGTTGTCAGGAACCATGCGTTGGTGTCAGTCAAATAGTGATTCACCGTGTAGCCTTCAGGGATTGAACCCATCATCTTCAGGGCGTTCACATCATTGTCTGCCGTTGCAACACGAAGTTCTGTTTGCAACAAACGAGTTGCTGTAAACATCAAGTTCGGAGGAACAACAAGCTTACGCGGTTTAGCAGCGATCAATAGCCCTCTTTCATCCGTCCAGCCAGCGATTTGAATCACGGCGTTTTCCAACGACGTTTCATTCAAGTCTGCTGCCGTGGCAGGCGTGTTGCTATTGACACCACCAGAGATCAAAGGATGAGCCGTAGAAAACAAAGGCTGTCCGTCGCCGTAAACGACTGCGGAATTGAACCCGTTGTTTAAAATGGCCGCAGCTTTAACCTGCTTGGTGTAAGCCATCGCACGAGCCAGCGCTTTGGTATAACGAGACGACAGGCTGTCGTACAAGTTATCTTCCACGGCCTCTTCAGTGATTGAAAAGCCCATAGCGATGGTTTCGTGGTTGTACCGCGCTGTCCATGCTTCTTGTGCGTTGTCATACGCAATCGCACTGCCTTCCGGTTTGACCGGAGCGGCACTAAAGCCTGACAGCTTGGTTTCCTCTTCAAAGGAACGCTCGGAAGATTCAGTTTCGTAAATCTCCTTGTGTTCCTCGCCATAACGAGAGTACTCGAGGCCGAACAGAGCGTTCAAGCCCGGAAGCAGCTCTTTCAACAGTTGTGCGCGTGAAATTGCCATTTCTTACTCCTTAAACGCCAGTTGCGAACTGGTAGCTGTGGTAACCCTGATTCCACTTAACCAGAACTTCCGGATACCCTACAAAGGTAAACGTTGATCCTGCGGCAGCGGTCAAAGTGTTAGCCACGGTTACCGTGGTGGAGTTGACGTTGGTAACGTAGTTATAGTTACCCGCACCACCTCCGGCTGATGCAGCAGGGCAAATAACTTGCATACCTGCTTGAAGGCCGGTGACAGCAGCAGTCAAGGTAATTGTCGTGCTGGCCGATGAGCCTGTGCCAGTCACGGTAACGGCTGTCTCAGGGACAATCCCAACAACACGGAATGGCAAACCCGCTGTCACGCGGACGTTGCCTGAACCGTTGGTAGGACCATCGGCTGATACTGCCATTTTTGAATTACCAGTCGTTGTACTTCCTGCCGTGCCTGTAACTGCGTATGCATTGGTTCCAACAAAAGCTTGAGACATGTAACCAATGGTAGTTGCAGTGTTACTTTCGGTTGAAGGTTGTGCAACAACAACAGCCTTAAATACTGCTGAGGGATCGTCTACCACATAAGCCACCGCATCATTAGCTGCTGTTGAGGCAGGATAATATTGTGCGAATAACTTCTGTCCCGTAGACGGGCTTGTGTATGAGCAACCCACAAATACACCAATTTGACCGGCGCGAGCCGATGTCGTGGTAGCAATTGTCATGCCCGTGATATTGATTACACCACCCGCAAGCTCAACCAAGTCACCATTAAAGATGCTCGTAGGATAAGCGTTCGGGATGGGAATCTGCCTTGTTGCTCCGGCATATGGAAGGCCATTAAGTTCATTAATAGCTATAAAACCATTTGCGGAGCTTACAGTCGGATAAGCCATCTTTAACTCCTAAAATTAAATGTTTCCGCGCCCAAATGTGACTTTTGATTGCCGGTCTTTAAATAAAGGCATTCTCGAGTCTTGTTCGCGATAAAAATTATTGTCTACTGAATGCATTTGAGTATCAGTCTGTTTCTGATAAAACTCATTGCGTTGTTCAACCATTTCCGTCGGTGTTTTGCAAAGCAAAAGTCCTCCAATTTCTATGCTGTCTGGAAACCGCAAGGTTGAACCAGCCATCATATGAATTTCCGGATGCATCGATGCTTTCACAGGCTCCCAGCCTTCTCGTAATTTGGAAGAAATATGACGTGGATCAGCTTCACCCAAAGTACTAATACGAATCCAACGAAACTTATATCCCGGCTCCGGATTTGGATCGGGCAATAACTGCGGAGGATTCCACTTCGGGCGCTCCGTTGTTTCTCTTGACTCGTGTTGACCTCGTTCTTGCTTTTCCATATCAACCCCTTTGTAATTTCGCGACCTCGAGGGCATACCGCTCTAACGGTATTTTGTACCTCTTGGCGTAATCAACCTGTTTTTGCGTAAGCTTGACTTTTTTAGGAGTCATACTTCTCGTCGCAGGCGCCACATTTGACTTTACTGAACGCTGACCTCGGTCAGGTGACTCCTCGGCGTCAAAGTAATCCGGGAACACTTGTCGCATACGAGAATCAATTTTCTCGTAGTATTCATCAGACGATGCATCAACGCCTTGTTTTATTAACTTGGAGTGATACGCCAAGACAAAACCAGTCATTTCATCGTCTACACCATACCACCGATTATTCCTTTGCCAAGCTTCGGCTTTAGGATCTGGTCGGGGTGGTTCTAGTTTTACCTCTTTTTGAGGCTCTTGTCTAGCGGGTTTAAAATTATTTACGCGCTCAAGTTTGATTTTTGCCGCAGTTAATTCTTCATTTGCCTGAACAAGTTTATCTGAATCTCCTGATTCATAAGCTTCTTTATAAGCGCGTTTAGCATCTTCAACTTGCTGGGCTACGGTTTTTTTAGCCTGCTCTAATAGCGCTAACTGGCCTTCAGATAAATGCCCTTTGAGTTTTTGATTCTCTTCAGCAACAGACTGAGCAATACGAAATGCTTCTTCTTTTGCCCTTTCTGCATCTTCAGCCCGACGTTTTTCCGTTTGATAACCTTTATATAAGTGATCAATACGGTTTTTAACCCTATCGCTGTATTCTTTAATTTCCGAATCATCTAACGGCTTCGGTTCTTCTCGAAGCTTTGAATGCTTAGGTTTTTCTTCATCAACGATTTCAATCTCAACTTTGCCTTCTGTATTAACCTCTACCTCAACAGAAGATTCTTTCTCATCTGGGAATTTAAATTCTTCGTTCATAATTGCTCCTAAGCTCTTGAAATACCACGAGGATCTTCAACCACGGCCTCTACAGAATCATCATTGATGATTCTAAACTCCTTGCCATGGATCTTTATTCGCGTACCTGTATTGGGTCTTACTAAAACAAAGTCCCCAACTTTGCATGAAGGCCCATTAGGAAATCGTGTTTTATCCGCATAAGCGTCCGGTCCCATTTTTACAACAAATAAAACCGGAGATAAAACTTCCTCGTAGTAAACCGTAGCATTAGATTTTACAAGACCGCTTTCGTACTCCTCTTCTATTTCAGGAAGTACACACAACAAATGATACGTAGAGGGATCAGGCAACTGCTTTGCCTTTTCTTCTGCCGACTCAGGCAACGTGGTTGCCGTATCCCCGTCTTGGGAGATTAATAGTTCACTCATCTTCAAGTTCCTTATACCTTGCCGCGAGGTCTTGGCATTCCATCAATGCGGATCGTAGACCCCGAATTACGCCGCATAGCTCTCGATATTCGGCATAATCTTTTGCCGAACCGCTGCTCAATGACGCTTCCGTGTTTTGGATGCGCTCATTAATTTTTGAAGATAATAATTCAAACGGATTCATTTTTTATCCTTTGAACTCCACCTGTAATCTTGTGACATAACTGTTCATACCAATCCCAATCATCATCAATAAACTTTATTTTGAATGGAATCCTTGCCAAGCTAAGTGCTATAGCTGCGCCAGTTCTTGTTGTAACCACCTCTCTTGCGCCAGCAGCTAATTGCAGGTTTTCAATAATTGACACATCTTCACTTAGATTTACACCGTTTACATCGTTTAATACAGGTTGATACATTTTGTCTATCTTTACCACTTGGTCGTGATACTTTTTATTAACTTCGCCATAATTTAATTTAAATCCATAATCAACGCCAAGATTATATCCTTCAGCAAAATGTTCAGAGAAAAACTTTATTTGCCTACTTTGATATTGTTCTTTTGAATAACCAAAACAAAAAACCTTTTCATAATAGTTATTGCATAACTCATTCATCTCAGAGCCAATATAACACCATGGTCTCCACGCTCCCGAAAAATTTACGCCGCGCCATGGAGTGACTTTGTTATAGTCATATTCACGTATTGCGTTAATACACGGTTGCCATATTAAAATGTCTCGCAAACAATTAATATAATCGGTTTTGTGGTAAGCCCAATCAACTTTTATATTTAAGTTTTTATGTATCCACGATGCTATAGGCAAGACTTGCAAACTATCACCAAACCTCATGGAGGTGACAAATAAGATTTTATTTTTCATAGATCACTTTTTTTAAACGGCCAACCCGAGTTGGGAAAAGTAAAGTTAACCATAGATATTGAGATGCTAGGTTCTAGAGAATCTACTGCGTGCCACCACCCAACCGGCAAGAACATGGTTTCTCCCTCCTCAACAACTACTTCTAAAATATCTACATCTTTAAACTCTGGAAATTTTTGATAATCCGGATTATAAATATCTACCTGACTAAACACAGATCGATGGTTGTACACCTTATGAGAATAAAAAGGAGAAATTAATTTCCATCGTTTACTTCCTTTTATTTGAATATGCAACAAAGCATTTTCGTCATGATGCAAAGGGGTTACCGTTCCTTTTGGCCCCACCCACAAATGCCACACCCCAATTTTATCTTTACTCAAATAAGGAGGAAGATCTCCAACATCTTCAAACAATTCTTTTAATCTTGTGTTTTTGAACGCATGATTATTTGCGGTCATATAAGTATCGTTTGATTCTGTGTTTTTAATTTGATTTATATAATCTTTTAATAACATGTCTTCTTTGTGGGACACACTATTAATTTCATATTCTGGATCTTTGTTTCTATTTGTTTGAACCGATACGGTTTCGTCTCCAAACTTTTCTGACAGATAATCTAAAGACCATTTTTTTGTATTCCAAGATTTTGAAAGATCTCTAATGACCACAGGAATTCCCTGAAGCCAATAGGATTTATAAAACTCTTCTTCAGTAGGGAAGTCAATTTTTTTGATTGATAAATAACGAGGATTTTGTTTATTCAAAGCATTTTGAACATTAAGAACCGAACAGATTCTTTGGTATTTTTTAATATTTTTATTTACTGAATACAAGACATACGGCGTTCTTGCCATTTGCAAAATTGCTAAAGCTTCTTGTTCTGGAAAATTATTTTTTAATATGATGTCAAGAATCGTTGGACTTGGAATTTTTTTAAGTACATTCTCCGCAGCCCATTCTACCCAAT
>Ga0214923_10004105_pt1 | contig 17866 bp, 8 predicted proteins | sample LL1510_MetaG_FD_177993 | JGI IMG/M metagenome (GOLD analysis project Ga0214923, IMG submission 177993) | Freshwater microbial communities from Lake Lanier, Atlanta, Georgia, United States - LL-1510 | ecosystem: Environmental > Aquatic > Freshwater > Lake | place: USA: Georgia | collected 2015-10-15 | reverse complement strand
CTTAAAGAAGCGATGAAATCCTCATTCATCATCAGTCCTATCGTCGTATTGGTTTCTGCAGTGATCTGTCTTCCAGCCGCGTATGCATCTGCCCGCTATAACTATTGGGGCCGTCGAACATTCCTCATCATGATGTTCTCCGCTAACGCGTTTCCTAAAATCGGTCTCTTTGCAACAATTGCGACGCTCTATTACTTCTTGAACTTAATGGGAACAATCGTTGGCGTCATCATCGTTCAAGTTCTTGGCACCATTATTTATATGACCTGGATTCCCGCCGCAGCATTCGCTTCAGTTCCGAAGAATCTCGAAGAGGCCGCACGAGATGCCGGGGCAAGTAAATTCCGAGTATTCCGAACCATCACACTGCGCATGGCAATGCCAGGAATTCTCGTTGCGATGGTGATGTCGTTTATCTATGCCTTTGATGAAGCTCAAGGAACATTCCTTGTTGGTGCACCAAATATCTACACGATGCCTACCGCGATGTATGCAATCGTTGAGACGTACCCCATTCAAGTAACAGCAGTCTTCTCTATTCTTTTAACAATTCCATCGGTCTTGTTAATTGGTCTTGCCCGTAAACACATCATCGGCGGTCAACTCGCCGAAGGATTCCAAATAAAGTAAATAATCAAGTAAAGGATGATCATGTCGCAGCAGAATGAAATCGGCCTAGAACTTAAAGGATTGAGCAAAGTTCTTGGTGGACGAGTAATCATCGATAACCTTGATCTTCAAGTGAAGAAGGGCGAGATGGTTTCGCTCCTCGGACCATCGGGCTGTGGCAAGACAACGACTCTTCGCATGATCGCCGGCTTCCTTATTCCAGATAACGGAACTGTCACTCTTGCTGGAAAAGATGTCACAACTATCGGACCAGAAAAGCGTCCATCGGCAATGGTTTTCCAGAACTATGCGCTGTGGCCACATATGACTGTATTTAAAAACGTTGCCTATCCATTAAAGGTGCGCAAGGTCAATAAGGCTGAGATCGAAAAAAGAGTTCATGATGTCCTCGGTGTAGTGAATTTGATGCACCATAAAGATTCACGCCCTGCACAAATCTCCGGTGGCGAACAGCAGCGCGTAGCGCTCGCACGCGCACTTGTTCAAGAGCCAGACATTCTGCTTCTCGACGAACCACTTTCAAACCTTGATGCCAAACTCCGCGTAAAAGTTCGTGAAGATATTCGCGATCTTCAGCGCCGCCTTGGAATTACAACAGTGATTGTTACCCACGATCAAGATGAAGCCCTTTCTATTTCCGATCGAATTGCTGTGATGAAAGAAGGAAAGATCGAGCAGTTCTCTACCCCTGAAGATATCTACAACAAACCTGCAACTGAATATGTTGCAAACTTCATCGGCTCACTCAATCGCTATGAAGGTAGCTATTCAAATGGACAGATTTCAACCGGTAGCGATGTCGTCGGCGTTCGTCCAGAAGATGTCACATTCGATTCCAAGAACTCTGCAGGTGCAGTAGAAGCAACGGTTTCGCTGGTTGTTCCACGTGGCCACTTCCATGAGGTCTACTTAAAGCGCAGTGATGTTGAAATCCGTGCATTTATCTCAACAGATATCCCAGCTGTTGGCGCAAAAGGTTACGCAAAAATCCATAAAGCGTTGATCTATCGCAACGGCAAACTCGCATCAGTCGAACAATGACTGTTGCATGTGCCCATCGCGGCAATTCGAGTCGATTCCGCGAAAACACAATTATCGCTATTGAATCAGCGATTAAATCTGGTGCAGCAATTGTTGAAATCGATGTACGTATTTCTAAAGATGGGGAAGTAGTCGTACTCCACGATCCAACCTTGGAACGAATGTGGGGTTTAGAAAAACCAGTTACCGAAGTGACGTGGAATGAAATTCAACAACTTGGTCATGGCAATCTCCGCATTCCACTCCTTAAAGATGTTCTGCCACTCTTTGAAAACACATCCTGCGTTTTGATGATCGATATGGAAGAGCGACACCCAGCACACCAAGCGTGGGAAGTGGCATCACAATCAAAGGCAACCATTTATTGGTGCGGTGATCTCGATGGAATGAAGATCATTCGAAGCCTCGATGAAAAAGCTCATATATGGATGCCGTGGAACGACACAGTTGCAATCACGAAAAACGATATTGAAGAGCTCAAACCAGACTTCATCAATTCGCAATACTCATTTCTCACTAAAGCAAAAGTGGATGCGATCCACGACATGGGATGCAAAGTCTCAGTATGGACAGTCGATGACGAGGCAACGATACGCTGGGCTAAAGCCATCGGCATCGATTCCATCACCACAAATGAACTAGCGCTCCTTCAGAAAGTACTTCAGGAAACCCCACCAACCGCAAAGACTTACGCAAATATTAATGACGTAGAAGTTGATCAAGCAATGAGAGTTGCTCGAGATCTTGGTAAATGGGCAATTGGTTTTTCACGTTGGTGGAATCCAGTTCAAATTCAAACAAAGAAAAATGCCGCAGATATCGTCACCGAAGTGGATCTCCTTGTTGAAGCGCATATCCGCGAAGTCATCTCCGCTAACTTTCCTGGCCATCATTTCCTCGGCGAAGAATTCGGCGGAACCTACAAAGAAAATATCGCTGCCTGGTATCTCGATCCAGTTGATGGCACAACAAATTTCGCTAATCGAATGCCCTGGTCCTCAATGTCACTTGCCCTCGCATTTAATCGCACACCACTACTTGGAATCGTTATCGATCCGTGGCGCGAAGATCTCTTTGAAGCCCAACGCGATAAAGGTGCACTCCATAATGGCAAGCCACTCAAAATTGAAAATATAAAAGTTGATAATCCACTCGCAAGCAGAATTGTTTCGACCGAACTTGCCGCATATCAATCATGGCCAGGAATGCTCAAACTTCTTGATCTTCTTGCAGAAAATTTCTGCACGATGCGAATCATGGGATCAGGAACTTTGACGCTAACTGGAGTTGCACTCAATCGCGGAGTCGGCGCTGTTATTGGCCATTACAGCCCTATTGATCATTTAGCTGCCTGCATCATCGTTCACGAAGCAGGCGGAGTTGTGATGGACGAAACAGGGACTATCAACCTTTTCCCAGAAAAGGGCGGAATTATGACTGCAACACCTGCGGCCGCTCAAAAGCTCTATCAGATTTGGATGGATGCAATTAACTAACCCCTAGTCCTACTACTCTTATCTCATCATGGGGTGAAGTTTTACCCCGAAAGGGGTGGGAGAGACTAAATTGACGAGGTCGCGCACTACCTCACGTGTTTCTAAATTTCTTTCTTTTGCAAACTCAATTTTCTTACTGATACCACTTCTACTATTCCAAATAACTTCGGTAGCACCGGCAAATGCGGTGGCGTGCTCCACTAGCGCTGCCGCCCAAAATAATATTCGCGTAACTCCAAGCCATGGCAATGCCTTCTATATAGATTCAGGAGTTACTCCGAAATTAGACGCTGGCTATGTGGGATACATTGTCACAAACACTTCAGGATCAACTGTCAAAAATTACTGGGTAGAACTTTCTTCCTTCACTGGTGGTGTCATTTCACTTGCAAACCCAGATGACAAATATATGGAATTGGACAACATGGGAGCAGCAGGCTCCGGGTCGGAATCTGCGACAGCATATGTTCTGTTAAAAGCAACAAATGCAACTTCATCTGCCCAGACTCATACCGTAAAGGTATGGAATAAGCGTCCGGATCTGAATGGCGCTTCTGCTTTATATGAATGCACATATACATTCAGTTCTGTTAAAGAAACTATAAAAGCTGCATCCAACAAAGTAATTGATAATGGTATAAATGCATCAAAAGATTATGACACCAATAACACTGCAATTGATGTTTCAGATACAACACCTGAATTGGGTCAAAATATAACAATTTCTGTTGAAGGTGAAACTGGAAATATCGGTCAAGGGGGATCGCCAGACAACGACGTTATTTGGTTAACGCCAGCTGCTATTTCCTCTTGGCCGACACGATCTCTCAAATTGATTGACGTCACGGTTACTTTCGAAGGGGATAACGATTGGAGTAATACTTCAAATCGGAAGACGTACAACGATCGACTTCTCATTTCTGGTGCAAATGGGCTAACAAATGTAGATCAATCACTATATGTGGCAACGTATACATTCCGCGTTATCGGTAATCCAGGATCCAATGTGATGGCGGTTCCAGTAGCTCAAATAGCTTCAGGTACTCAAATGAAGCACACAAACACCGATGCTTCTGCCGCAAAAGCAACCTTAAGTTTCTCGACAGTTGCAATTAATTACAATTTAGCAAAAACAGTCACGAGTAATTCAAATCTCGAAACTACAACAGTTGGCGGAACTACATATCTCAAGGTTCCATATCAGCTGAAAATAACATCAACCTCAAGTACGCAGACTACCGTTGATGAAATTGTAGACGTTCCACCATCAACGACGTCATTCTCTTCCGGTAGCGCCCGCTTAACAGACGTCAATAATTCAAACGTGACTCTTTCAGATCCAACTTATATTGCAGCTGAATCATCACTCAATCCAAGACCAATGCATTTTGTTGGACCCTTTACTGTTTCTAGTGCAACTCCGGTGACTCTTACGTACACAATGCTTTTGCCTAATATTTCGACGACGTATACAAATCAAGCATATGCATTAGTAGGTGACCTAAAGATTGGCGCAACCGCAAGCACGATTCCACAAGTAACAGTTACGTCTACGTCAGGATCGACTACTGTCACATCAGAAACATCTAACGTCACTTCCGCAGTAGAAGCGATTACGAATGCTGCTTCAGATGTAGATACAAAAACTGCAACGATGAATGCAACAATTGATCCAAATGGAAATGGTGGAACAGCTATTTTCCAGTATGGAACGTCTTCGTCACTCTCTTCATTTACGGAAGTCACCGCGACAACTCCAGCCAGCGGAACGCTAACTGGTTCTACTCCTTTAGCTTCTAGTTATACATTTCCAGGAAATTTATCTGCAAATACGACGTATTATTTTAGAGTCCGAGTCGGCACCGTTTATGGCGATATTCTTTCGTTCACAACTGCTGGAATAGCATCAGCACCATCGTCGACAACTCTGGCGGCAAGTTCTCCAGGTACTACTACGGCAACATTGAATGGAACAATAAATCCAAACTTCACTCCAATAGTGAGAATCTCTTTTATTTATGGCACGGTTTCGAATTTATCCTCTGGCACTACCGAAAGTTATGTATATGAAGCTGACGCTGTCACGCTTACAACAGCAAGTGGTGGAACAAGTCAGAATTTCAGTTTGAACGTCACGGGACTTTCAAATGGAACAACGTATTACTTTAAAATTCGAGCATGTACCGCTCTTACCGGTGGTAACTGTTCTGCTGGCGCTAATTACGATGGATCAATACTCAATTTTACAACTGGACGTTCAAATCAAACGATAACTTTCAATACTATTTCAGATAAAACTTATGGAGATTCAACCTTTTCGGTCTCTGATACTTCAACGTCTGGTTTGTCGATCACAAACACTTCATTAACCACATCGGTATGCACAATCTCTGGAAATACAGTCACAATTGTCTCAGTCGGCACATGCACAATTCGCGCCACACAAGATGGAAATAGTTCTTACAATGCCGCCCCGGCAGTGGACCAGTCGTTTTACGTAAATCCTAAAACTCTTACGATAACAGCTGACGATAAATCTAAAACGTATGGCGCAAGTACTCCGAGCATGTCAAACACTATAAGTGGATTTGCTGGTTCTGATTTAGCAACGATCTCGGCAATAAATCGAACCTATATTGGAAGTTCGGTCGCCTATCCTGAGTCATCAACTGCTCCGAGTAATGCTGGTACATACAAGATAGTTTTGAGTTCGGCGACTTTAAGTTTTAGTTCAGGATTAGCAACTAACTATCAAATAAGTTACGTAGATGGCACATACACAATCAGTGTAAGAACTTTAACAATTACAGCAAACGATAAATCAAAAACTGCTGGAGCAGCTAATCCAACCTTCAATGTAACATTAAGTGGATTGCAAGGCAGTGATACCGCGAGTGTTGCAGCAATGACTTATACTTTTCAAAGCACTGGTTCGACGACGTCATTTGGGCCGTCTACAGATACTCCTTCAGTAGCCGGTACTTATTCGATCACTCCATCTGCCGCTTCATTAACGTTTACGGTTGGCACCTCCTCCAACTATTCATATTCTTATGCAGCAGGCGCATACACAATTAATACTCCAGGAAAAATTGCGGATTCCATTACCCTCAATGATGGGTCAGTTATTTATGGTGAAACGCTTAACCTAACTTCGCTATTAGGCTCCAGTGGAAGTGGAAGTGGGTCAATAACTTATTCAATTAATTCTGGAACTGGTTGCACGATAAGCGGCACGACTTTAACCGCAAAAAAGGGTTCAGGAACTTGTGATGTTTTGGCAAGTAAAGCTGGTGATGCAACTTACGATCCAGCAACAGACATTGCAACCATAACTTTTACGAAGAGACCAATAACAATAAAAGCTTCTGACTCTTCCAAAACTTTTGGTGCTGCTGATCCTTCATTGAACGGATATTCAGTCACTTCCGGATCCGTATATTCCAGCGATACTTTCACCATTACAGGCTCGAGAGCAAGCGGTGAAAACGTGGCTACGTACACAATAACTCCTTCGATAAATACATCAACACCGAGCACATTCTCTGATTCATACACAGTGACACTGCAAACCGGAATTTTCACTATTAATCAAGCTTCTCAAACGATTACGTTAAGTGATGCAACAGTTTTATATGGAAATACTCTAACTCTTTCGACTGTATTAACAGATGGCTCAGGTTCTGGTGCGATTAGTTATTTATGGACAGGAAGTGGATGCTCTATTACAAGTGGGGTGTTAACTGCTCAACATGCGTCGGGTACTTGCACTGTAACGGCAACAAAAGCAGCCGATACCAACTACTCATCAGCCTCTGACCCTGCAACAATTACTTTAGGCAAAAGGTCTATTGAAATAACTGCAGCATCAGTAAGTAAAGTCGCAAATGCCTCCGATCCATCACTTTTGGGATATTCGATAACTTCTGGCTCACTTGTAAACAGTGACACATTTACTGTGAGTGCTTCTCGTACATCAGGTGAGACAACTGGTTCATACCCAATTACTCAAACTATTGCGACTTCAATACCTTCGCCTTTTACCGATTCCTATACGGTAACAATGGTTAATGGAGCTTTAACCATTTCAGGTGGTGCGAGCCAATCCATCACGCTTATCGATGCGACCGTGATTTATGGAAATTCTTTAACACTATCCACCAAATTAACCGATGGACCTGGTTCAGGTGCTATCACTTACACACTTACAAGTGGTACCGGTTGTTCGCTATCAGCAGGAGTATTAACTGCAACGGCAGCGTCGGGTTCATGTGTGGTCACAGCGACTAAAGCTGGAGATGGAACATACGCTTCAGCCACTGATCCCGCGACTATCACTCTTGCTAAGCGTTCTATTTCGATCAAATCCAACGATGTTTCCAAGATATATGGAGCCTCAGATCCATCTTTAAATGGATATTCGGTTACTTCCGGATCGGTATATTCAAGTGATACGTTCACAGTTTCAGGTTCTCGTACGACTGGGGAAACTGTCGCTTCATACACGATAACTCCAGTAATCGTTTCATCTACACCGGCGACTTTCTCTGACTATTACACAATAACTTACCTAACTGGAACATTGACAATCGATCAGGCGTCTCAATCAATAACTTTAGCCGATGCATCTTTGACATATGGAAATACGTTAACCCTTTCAACAATTCTTACAAACGGACCAGGATCAGGTTCAATAAGTTACTCATTAAGCGGAGTAGGGTGTTCAGTTTCTTCAGGAATTCTCACTGCCCTGCAGGCTTCAGGAAGTTGCACTGTAACTGCAACAAAAGCGTCAGATACCAATTACTCATCAGCCTCTGACCCGGCAACAATCACACTAGGTAAGCGATCAATAACAATTACTGCTTCTTCTGTTTCAAAAGTTGCAAATGATGCAGATCCATCACTTTTAGGCTACTCAATAACTTCAGGATCATTAGTGAATAGCGACACTTTCACAGTGAGCGCTTCACGTGCCGTTGGAGAAACTGCCGGAACATATTCAATTACGCAATCATTAGCAACTTCAACGCCATCACCTTTGTCTGATTCATATACGGTCACGCTTTCACCAGGCACCTTGACGATAACCGGTGGAACAAGTCAAACCATTACCTTTACGATGAGTGGTTCAAAAACTTATGGAAGCACCTTTACTATCGGCGCTACTTCCACTTCAGGTTTGCCAGTAACACTTACACCATCAGGCGGCGGATGTACGGGGTCAGGAACTACAACTATTTCGAGTGATTCAATAGTTGTTACCGCTGCGGTTGCAGGAACTAATAACTGTATTTACACCGCGACACAGGCTGGAAACGATACATACGCGGCAGCACCAAGTGTCCAGAGACAAATTTCAATTACGACAGCGACTCTCACCATCACTGCAGATAACAAGACAATTACAGAAGGAGAGTCAAGCCCTACATTTACCTCAAGCCTGTCTGGATTAATAGGTAGCGATGCCGGAAGCGTCACAGCAGCAACGTATACATTTACTGGAACCGGTGGAACAACATATTCTGCAAATGTAGTTGTACCTAGTTCGGCTGGAACTTATTCAAATGCTCCATCAAGTGCCACTGTTGTTTTCACAAGTGGAAGTTCGTCGAACTATTCTTTAAGTTACGTAGACGGAACTTATACAATTTCAGCCCTAAGTTCACAAACAATTTCATTAGATGATTCCACGTTAACTTATAACACGACATTGACACTTTCATTAAGTAGTGCAGGATCCGGTACAGGAAGCGTGACATATACATTGACTTCGGGAGCTGGATGTTCTTTGTCAGCAGGAGTTTTAACAGCGCTATCCGGAACGGGAACATGTTTAATAACGGCTGAAAAGGCTGCAGGAGGTGGATATTCCTCCGCTTCAGATACAGCAACTATTACTCTTGCAAAAGCTGATCAAACAATTACTTTTACTCAGCCATCATCTCTGGCGAATGGTTCTTCAGCAACGTTGTCTTATTCAACATCGAGTGGATTAACTGTCAGTATTACAAATAACTCTTCCGCAAAATGTTCGGTTTCGGGTACGACAGTTACAGGAAGTTCAGTAGGTACTTGCGATCTCACTGCTTCGCAATCAGGAAATTCGAACTACAACGCTGCAACAAGCGTGAATAGAACCTTTTCGGTTACCGCTCCGGGACGTTCACTTCAAAGCCAATCGATTTCGCTCTCCGGTGGAACACTTCCTTACCTTTCGTCCGCATCTCTTCGCGGTACTGGATACTCTGGAGCTGGTTCGATTTCATACTCACTCAATAGTGGAAATTGCTCGATTAGTGGCGATCAATTAACGGCTCAAGCAAGCTCGGGAAGCTGCATAGTTACTGTCACTATTGCCGCAGATTCGACTTATAACTCTGCGAGCAATAACGCGACATTTACTTTGGTTAAGGCAAATCAGGTTATCAACTTCACCCAGCCTCGAAATATGCTCGTAGGTGAGTCTCGACAAAGCCTTACCTATTCAGCTTCGAGTGGACTGCCGGTGACATTAAGTAATAACTCCAGCGGAATTTGCTCGGTCTATACATCAGGAACAGATCCTGAAAAAAATGGAACATGTTCGATTACTGCTTCCCAAGGTGGAAATGCTAATTACAATCCAGCAGCAAGCGTCACTGTTTCTTATTCGATCACCAGCGTAGTTAAGAAGCAACAGAACCTTGTATTTAACCAACCAGCGGCAATGTTAACGTCGGATCCTGGACAGAAACTCTTCTACTTCTCAATGACTACGGTTCCAATTAATGTCACTGTTAATACGCCAAGTATTTGTGACGTTCGAGATGGATTTGTGTACCCAATTTCTGCTGGTCAATGCTCAATAACTGTTTCTCAAAATGGAACTGTGGAATATGAACCGGCATCGATAACTCGAATTTTCAATATTGTTCGAAATCAATCTGTCGCGAAACGGCAGTACACATTAACTTGGAGCAACCCAGCGCCAATTTATGAAGGCACACCACTTACAAGTATCCAATTGAATGCAGAAGCATCGATTTCCGGAACATATGAATACACGCCAACCTTTGGCGTCAAACTTCCGCGAGGCACATACAAGCTTCTCGTTCTCTTCTCGCCGACAGATCTTGGCACCTATACGACACAAACAACTTCAGTGACATTGATTGTTAGAGCTGGAGCTGAACCAATCCCGACTTCAACAGGAACTCCTAAGGCCTCTCCAACGCCGTCCGGCACGATTAATCCACTTGGAATTGGTGTCGTGACTGTGGCGACAAATCCAGTAACAACAGTAATTACTCAAGTATCAAATGCTGCGACAGTCTCTGTTCCAACACCGTCATCATCACCATCGCCAACTTTCACGTCTATACCTTCAATTTCGCCGTCACCATCTTCAACACCATCTCAAACTTCAACTCCTACACCTTCAGCAACGAGAACAAATACTCCAAATCCGAATTCATCCAATTCGGCGTCGCCAAATAGTTCACAAGCCGCTAGGCCGACACCTACTCCAACACCCACTCCAACTCCTGGTGTAATAAAGCCAACTCCTGGTGTGACCGTTGCGCCATTGCCAACGCCGTCAGTTGCCTCTGCGACTCCTAAACCAAGTTCTAGTTCTACGGTTGTAAATCAAGGTCAAGGAATTGATCAAGTGACAACTTCCGGAAAAGAAGTCACGGTTGTAGCGGAAGAGGGCTATAGCGGCAAGACCACCGTAACGGTAACAGTTCAAGATTCCGGTCAGAGCAAGAAAGTTGTTATTCCGGTGACTGTGCTTCCATTACCTGCAAAGAATCCGATGTATCAGTTGCTTTCACTTTCTAAGACGATCGTTCACTGGGGTCAATCTGATAACGCAGATTCCTATCGAGTCATGATTGATGGTTCACAAGTATGTGCTACTCAAGAGCTATCTTGTACTTTGAACAAAGCTTATGGTCAGAATAATAAAGTTGAGATTATCTCCGTAGGTGGCGATAACTTAACCTCGAAAGCACCTGCTGTCTTTGATAAGAGCCAACCATTCTTACTCACCGTTGTTAATTTCGATACGGCGAAGTACTCATTAACTACAAACGCCAAGTCGCTTCTTAAAGACGTTGCAACCAAAGTTAAAGCGCTCGGATATAAAAACTTCACTATCTATGGCTTCACAGATATTCGTGGCGGTATCGATAATCAGAAGCTCTCGTTTGACCGAGCAACTTCTGTGAAGAATTACATATCAACTCTAGTTCCAGGAGCTGACTTCCAATTAAGTTATTACGGTCCAAGCTACCCAGTTGCACCAAATACAACGGTTGAAGGTTTAGCGGCTAATCGACGAGCAGAAATCTGGGTTACTGGTTAACCAATAAGTTCGCGATTACTGGTACGAAGATTCTCGTGGGTGCAGGTGAGGTTTGCATCGAGTTTGGAGCATGTTTCGCAGAGAAGAATTAATTCGTGACATGAGGCAAGTCCACAGTTAAAGAAAGTTTTTGTAGAACTACCGCATTTTTCGCATTCGCCAATGACTTTAGATTGATCATCAAAATCAATAATCATTCGACCATCGAAGGTATAGAGCGATCCTTCCCATAGTCCACGGCTTCCATATTTATTGCCGTATCGAACGATTCCGCCTTCAATTTGGTAGACCTCTTTAAAGCCACGCGTTTTCATGACCGACGAGAGGATTTCACATCGAATGCCGCCGGTGCAGTAAGTGACTACTGGCTTCTCCTTGAGATGGTCATATTTACCACTCTCAATTTCTTGTACGAAATCATGAGATGTCACCACATCAGGAACAACTGCATTCCTAAATCTTCCTACCTTTGCTTCGAATGCATTTCTGCCATCAAAGAAGACGACGTCGTCGCCTCGTTCTTTCACTAATTTATTTACTTGTTGAGGCTTGAGATGGATTCCGCCACCAACGACGCCATTCTCATCTACTTCAATTTCATAAGGAGCGCCAAATGCAACAAGTTCAGGTCTAACTTTCACACTTAATCGAGGAAAATCATTCCCAGTACCTTCAGACCACTTGAAATCAATCTTCTTAAATCCTTTATACATCTTGGTTTGCTTGACGTATTTCTTTAGGTCTTTCATTTTTCCACCGAGAGTGCCGTTGATTCCATGTGGGGAGATGATGATGCGACCTTTGAGATTAAATGATTCGCAGAGCGACTGTTGCCAAAGTCGAACCGCTTCCGGATCAGCCACCGGTGCAAAGCCGTAATAGAGAATTACTTTGTCGAGATCTTTAGCCATGAACTATTCCAACTCTTGAATAAGGTTGAAACCTTCACCTTTAAGTTGTCCTTGGGCTTTGTAATTTTCAAGCTTCGAACGAGTATCTTCGATATCAAGGTTTCGCATAGTCAATTGGCCGATTCGATCGGTTGGCCCAAATGCAGCGTTCTCGTTTCTTTCCATGGAGAGTTTCTCTGGGTGATACGAGAAATGTGGGCCAGTTGTATTAATAATTGAGTAATCATCGCCTCGACGAAGTCGGAGAGTGACAGTTCCAGTTACTGCTGAGGCCACCCAGCGCTGTAGTGATTCTCTAAGCATGAGGGATTGTGGATCGAGCCATCGGCCTTCATAAAGCAAACGCCCAAGTCGACGACCTTCCGCGTGGTAGTTGGCGATGGTGTCTTCGTTATGAATAGCAGTGATGAGTCGTTCATACGCAGCAAAGAGAAGAGCCATTCCTGGTGCTTCATAAATTCCTCGACTCTTCGCTTCGATAATTCGATTTTCGATCTGATCGCTCATGCCTAAACCGTGTCTGCCACCGATGGCATTGGCTTTTTTCATCAAATCCACGGATGACTTAAATGTCTTTCCGTTAATGGCTACTAGTCGACCATTTTTGAATTCGACTGTGACATCTTCGCTATCAATTTTTACTGACGAATCCCAATACTTCACACCCATGATTGGCGCAACAATTTCGAGAGAAGAATCAAGGTTCTCTAATTGTTTTGCTTCGTGAGTAGCACCGAGAATATTGGCATCGGTTGAATACGCTTTTTCGACGCTGTCTCGGTAGGGAAGCTTATTTTTAGTAAGCCACTCAGACATTTCTTTTCGACCGCCAAGTTCACGGACAAAATCAGCATCAAGCCACGGCTTGTAAATTTTTAAGTTGGGATTTGCAAGAAGTCCATAACGGTAGAAACGTTCAATGTCGTTTCCTTTATAAGTGGAACCATCTCCCCAAATATAGACACCGTCGCTCATCATGGCTCGAACGAGGAGCGTTCCTGTAACAGCGCGGCCAATTGGTGTTGTGTTGAAATATTGTTTTCCAGCTGTGCGGATATGGAACGCTCCGCACGCAATTGCCGCAAGACCTTCTTCAACCATCAATTCTTTGCAATCGACGAGGCGAGAAATTTCTGCGCCGTACTCTTTTGCTCGCGAAGGAACTGATGCGATATCTGGCTCGTCATATTGCCCAAGGTCTGCTGTGTATGTGCAAGGAATTGCGCCCTTAGCGCGCATCCACGCTACTGCGACCGATGTATCAAGTCCGCCAGAGAAGGCGATACCAACTTTTTCACCAACTGGCAGTGATGCGAGCACTTTCGACATGGGTCGAAGTCTACTGGAGAGTTATTGGATGAGATTGAGAGTTAGTTGCGACCTCATGCGAAGAGGATTGAGAAGAGGATAAAGAGGTCTGATTCCTACAATCGCAAAATGAGCAGGAGAACAAATCCTCGAATCTCGCTCACCAATCTCACGAAAAATTATGGGAAAAGTCGTGGGATTCGTGATGTCTCATTTGAAGTTTTTCCGGGTGAAGTTTTTGGATTTCTTGGACCGAATGGTGCGGGAAAAACAACAACTATTCGCACATTAATGGGCTTGATTAAGGCGACAAGCGGATCGGCATCAATCTTAGGGATGAATGCGTTGGAGTCCTCTCCAGAATTACGTAAACGAATTGGGTATCTACCCGGAGTCTTTGCAACATATAGCAATTACACAGCCTTGCAATTCCTACGTTTTGTGGCTCGCATGCGTAATGTCGAATGTGATGACTTAATTTTCAATTACGCCGAACGTTTACGCCTTGACCTACATCGACATATCCATGATCTCTCCAAAGGTAATCGCCAGAAAGTTGGCGTGATCTACGCATTTATGCACAAACCAGATGTGCTCTTTCTCGATGAACCAACAAGTGGACTTGATCCATTAGTACAGAGAGAATTTGAACGGATTTTGAATGAAGCACAAGCTCGAGGCGCATCGATAATTCTTTCATCACACGTTTTGAGCGAAGTAGAGAATCTGGCAGATCGCATAGCCATCATCAACGAAGGTGAAATTGTTGTTGTTGAACATATCTCAACCCTTAAAGAGCAAGCGGTGCGAAGAATCGATCTCTATTTCGAATCTGCAATTAACGCTAATTCTTTTGCGGGTGTGGCAGGACTGACCGAGATAGTGGTCGATGGCGAAGTCGCTCAATGCACAGTAACCGGGAGCGAACGAGAATTACTACGGGCTGCGGTGAATCATGGCGTGATGACAGTTCATACTCATGAGCCGTCACTCGATGAAATATTTCTTACTCTCGTGAAAAGTAGCCACCCACAATGATTATTGCGCTGTACTTAAAGATGTGGCGAGATCATTGGCGTTCGCTACTTTCATGGGCTGGTGTGGCAGTTTTGATGGTATCGATTCAGATGTCGGTTTATCCAAGCATTGCTAAGTCAGGAAAAGGCTTCGAAACCTTCCTAGAAAATTATCCAGATGCGATTAAAAAAATATTTCGTATGCAGGATTACACAACTGGGCCAGGCTTTCTCAGCACAGAGCTCTACAGCATGATGATTCCACTCATTTTGATTGCAATAGGCGCTACGTGGGGAGCGAGCGCCACGGCAGAGGAAGAAGAGAAAGGAACTGCTGATCTTCTCTTTGCATTTCCCATAAGTCGAGTTCGAATAGTCGTGACAAAGATGGCAGCAACAGTGACTGTCATCGCTGCAGTGGGAATTCTGGCAGCGCTCAACATTCTTCTTCTTAAAAGCCATGTACATCTAGAAGTGGATGGGCCACACTTATTTGCGGCAACCGCATCATGCATTGCTACTGGACTATTTTTCTCATCGCTCTCTTTCCTTGCAGGTTCCTTGACCGGACATAAAGGAGCATCACTTGGCATAGCCACCGGACTCGCATTAATCCTCTTTTTGATTTACTCATTAGAAGCGCTCGTAGATACATTCGATGGGATAGCGCCGTATAACCCATTCAATTGGGCGTTGGCAGGTAATCCACTATTTGATGGCCTGGACAGCGTGGGATTGTTAAAGCTTGTCGGAAGCTCCATCGTTATCGGAGCACTCGCTGTGGGATATTTCAATAAGAAAGATATTTCATCCCAATAATCGTGCGTACACTTTCAGCATGGCGCTTTCTCGGGTAGTCGTGCTCGGCAGCGTAAACGTTGATTTAACAGTGGTTTCAGAGCGTATTCCAGAAGCGGGGGAGACGATTACTGGCCAAGCGTTTAGCCAAAATTTCGGCGGAAAAGGCGCAAATCAAGCTGTAATGGCAAGTAGAACTAACGTACCCGTGAGCATGATTTCCGCAGTGGGAAATGATTCATATGGTGATTTGGCGTTAGAAAATTTTCGCTCAAACGAAATAGATATCTCTGGAGTACAACGTGTTTCTACCTCAACTGGCATGGCGCATATTTGGGTAGATGAATCTGGCGAAAATCGAATAGTTCTCATTCCTGGCGCGAATTCTGCAGTGAGCGTAACTCAAGCCCTCGATTCATTAAAAAAATTGCCAGATGCTCAATATCTCATCGGCCAATGTGAAATACCGGTTGCTGTGACTTCACAAATTTTTTCATATGCTCACAGTGTCGATGTAACAACTATTTTAAATCCAGCGCCATTTACACCTCTTCCACACGAACTCCTTGATAATTCAACGTGGTTGATCGTGAACGAAGTTGAATTTCAAGAACTCCATCCACGTCACTTAGCGCCAGACTCACCTGAAGCTATTAATTCATTTATTCGAAAGACTCATTGCATCATTACGCTAGGAGCACGTGGTGCAATTCTTCTTGATGAAGAAGGTGAGCAGAAAAAAATTAGCGCTCCACACGTTGTTGCTCGCGATACAACAGGTGCGGGTGATTGTTTAATTGGCGCATTTGTTGGCGGATTAGCTCATGGGTTGAGTTCGATTAAGGCATTGGAATTTGCGATAACTGCAGCTTCACATAGCGTGATAACAATTGGCGCTCAAAACGCCTTTCCAACAAAGGAGTGGTGTGCTGAGAAGATCAGCGCAAGTGCGTAGGCAATGAGTTTGATAACAAATGCGTGATGTACCGAGAGGTAACCAAGCCTTTATAACGGAACGTTATTAATCAGCGGATTTCAGCCTTTTTGAGCGTGAATTTCTTGCAAAATCTCCTTGACTTTCAGGACAAATGAGCGCAAAGTGCCCTACTAGTAAACGGATAACTGTTTACAACCGAGATCGATCAAGCCCTGATCGATGAAAAGGGGAATCAGCGTCGATGGCAAAAAAAGCTAAAACCAATGACATTTCAGTGAACGAAAACGGATTAAGCCGTCGTTCATTTGTTAAGGCAACGGGTGCTGTAGCAGGTGCGGCAGCGGTCGGGTCGGTTGCAGCAGCTCCACGAGCAAACGCAGCAAAGACAACTCTTAACATCACAACATGGATGGGATTCGAACCAGGCCGTAAAGAAGCTTGGGAAGGAATTCTCGCTAAGTTCAATGCGCAAAGCACAACAATTGAAGTAAAACTCAGTGGTTGGCCATTTGCTCAATATGTAAACCAAGTTCTTACAGGACTTGAAGCAGGATCGTTGACAGACGATTTGATCATGTCAACACCAGATCTTGCTGTTCGTCTTTTCAAGAGTGGATATTTCCTTCCACTTACAGATGCAATTAAGGCAGCAAAAGTTACGCCAAACCCAAAGATCCATGCTTATGTCACTGACAAAGCTGGAGTTTGCTACGGTGTTTCAATTGTTACCGTTAACTTCGGTCTGCTTTATAACTCTGAAATCTTTAGCAAGGCTGGTCTCAAGCCACCTACAACACCAGATCAATTACTTGCAACTGCAACTAAATTGACAAAGAAGCCAAACCAATACGGTTTCTGGCACCCAAATATCATGGCTGAACAAGGCGACTTCTGGTTCAACATGCAGAACTGGGTCAACATCTATGACGGTGTATGGGCAAAGGGCAAGACACCACTTGCAAATTCAGCAGCGGTTGTTAAGTCTCTTGAATTGTGGCTCAAGCTTTATAACGCTGCAATTCCAAAGGGTATTAACAACGCAGCAGCAGTGCAGTTGGCTTCTAATGGCCGTATTGCACAAGGCTTCTGGGTTTCCGCAGCTGTTAACGTTTTGAAGAGCACAAATGAAGCGGTGTACGCAAAGCTTCGCTCGGTGGCAATTCCATCAGCAAGCAAGAAAGCTGCATCACGTGTTCACCCAATTTCGCTTAACAAGCTTGGAAAGAATAAGGCTCAAGCAACTGAGTTCCTCACATGGTTATTCAAGCCAGAAAACATGGCTGACCTAACTATGGCTTGCTTGGACTTCATTCCACCATTCCCAGAAATGACAAAGGTTCCAGCTTTCCAGAGCTATCTCAAAGATCTTCAATGGATCG
>Ga0214923_10004104_pt1 | contig 17870 bp, 13 predicted proteins | sample LL1510_MetaG_FD_177993 | JGI IMG/M metagenome (GOLD analysis project Ga0214923, IMG submission 177993) | Freshwater microbial communities from Lake Lanier, Atlanta, Georgia, United States - LL-1510 | ecosystem: Environmental > Aquatic > Freshwater > Lake | place: USA: Georgia | collected... | reverse complement strand
ACTGGCACACCCATCACCAGCGACTCACAACTTGTTGTGGCACCACCATAGGGGAATGGATCTAATGCCACGTCCATTTCTTTATATAGTTCTAAATGTTCCACCGATGATCTGGTGGTATCCAATATAATTAATCTCTCCTTTTCAACACCTGCTCTCTGTAGCGCTTTCTCTATTCTTTCTTTTTCTGCTACTTCAGTAAAACTTACGCTTTTTAGTACCAACTCGCTTTTGGGTATTGCCCTTAATACCTTCGCATACAAAGCAATTGATTCTGGATTTAATTTACGTGAATGATTAAAACTGCCAAATCGGAATTTTCTTCTTCTTTCATCTTTAATTTGCGGTAATTCCATTTGTGGGTCGTAGGCCATATAACCTCCTTCTATCATCCATAGCTTATGGGCTTTACTGTCTACTTCGCTTAGTTCAGCAAATAAGCTTTTGTCACCGATCCAGCCATCGATTGCTTTCAAATAGGTGGGTGCAAAATAACCTAAATAACTAAGTTGCACCGGGGCTGCTTTGTAAATCAACGCCTTAAGTCTGCTATGGCCTGTATAACCACCAAGTTCCACTACTATATCTAATTTTAAATCGCTTATCACCCTTGCTACTTCTAGATCACTGGCATGCAGTAAATCCAACCAATGATCGCAATGTTGTTTTGCTATCTCATTCACCTTGTCGCGATGGGGGCTGCTACATAACCCCCATATCTCTACCTCAGCTCGATTGTGATGTTTCAATAGCGGTAGCATAAATCTACATACTGGATGGTTAGACCAGTCCGCCGAAAGGTACCCTACCCGTAATCGCCTACCTTTAATTGGTTCTCGGATAACATCTGCCCAAATCATGTTGATGGCATCTTCTTTTAATACTCTATCTTCCCAAAATCTTGCTGATTCCTGTAATTCTATCCCTGGAATTAAATTGTAGCCAGCACCTAAAAATTGGATGTTAAATAAATGTTCATCTTTTATGCTCTCCACTGGTCCTGCGGAATTGCGTAGCACAGGTAATGCTTGGTTTGTTTTGCCTAATTCTGCTAAACATTGCCCCAGCGCTTGTTGAAGATCTGTATTCTCTGGTTGGTGGCAAATACCCCATTTCAATACCCTTAATGCTGCATTGCAATGCTTTATTGAACGTAGATTTGCTGCCAGATTTAACCAGTGCCCCCCCTGGGTTGGCTCTAATTCACAAAGCATCTTAAATTCTTTTATTGCTGCAGTAACATCAACTTGTGCCATATACATTGTTGCAATGGCAGCCCGCACCATCGGATCTTTTCGTGCCCTTGCGCTTAGGGTTTCGATTAGGTTATAACATTCCTTAAATTGGCCCGCATCTTTCATCATTGTTATTCGGTTGGATATGGCGATCACGTTTTCAGCATCAACGCTATTTGCCTTTTCAAAACATTCCAGCGCTGCAGCTTTCTTCCCTTGTTTATGTAGGTTTACGCCCAGATCCATCCAGTTACTAGGATCACTAGGATTTGATTTCGTAAGTGTCCTTAATATTGATTCAGCTTCTGTAAATTTGCCTAAGCCTGTTAGGCTTCGCGCTAATGCCCATCGCACCTTTTCAGCTTCAGGATGGCTCTTCAAATAATCTCGCATTAATGCTGCACATGTTTCATGTTGGTTTAGATCATTCAGGCAGTTGGCCGCGTTCAGATGTAATTGCAGCTCATTGCTAAATCTGGGTAGCCATTCCTTGTACAATTCTGCTGCTTCCCTCAACCGGCCTTGGTGTCGCAAGAGGGCACCAAGATTAATTGCCTCATCTACGGCAGGGGTTTGCTCAAGTAAATTTCTATAGATAAGCTCTGCCCGCTCTAGATCTCCCTCCCTGTGGGCCTTCCAAGCCTGTTCCCGCCGCTCTTCGTTCACTTTGCAGACCCCCTTACTAGCAAACGTTCTCAAATCATCATCCTATGCGGCCTTGCCTGCTGAGCCTTATGAGGCGTTGCAATGGCTGCTCACCCTGCCAAGTAGCTATCCCTTCATTGATCTGAAAATACAACTTGAGGAACTTATTGCTGTTAATGCATCTCCCTACTGGTCGGTAGCACTTGCTTTTTTGTATACACGTATTGACCAACATTCCCTTGCGCTTGAATATTACCAAAGTGTTCTTTCCCAGCTTGATAATGATGCTACTTTTCATTTGATGCGTGGTATGGCAGCCCGTAAACTGCCGAACCAGCAGCAAATTGCAGAGCAGGCTTATAAAAGGGCGGTAGAATTAGCCCCTCTCCGTTCAGACGCCCATTATAATCTTGGTAATCTCTATCGAGAAGAAAGGCCACTTGATGCTGAATCTTGTTATTTAACAAGCCTTAATTTGTTTCCTGCTCAACCTATGGCTTGGCATAATTATGGTATTCTACTTTTGCATAATATGCGCCTACAAGAAGCATCCCATGCCCTTTGCATTAGTTTAAGGCTTGATCCACAGGTAGCTGCTGTGTGGTGTAATTTTGCCCTTACACTTTTTGCAGATCGCCGTATAGCTGAAGCCAAGCGATCTCTTTATTTTGCTATCAAACTCGACCCCCTTTGCCTTAATTGCACAACAGATGATGCGATTTCACTTTGGGAACAAGGAGCAACACTTGCTAAAGACACCATCGATGCCCTGTGGGATCTTGCATTGATCTTTCTTGCCTGCGGCAATTACCGATCAGGTTGGCGTTACTACGAGATTCGTTTCAGCACAAAAAACTTCGTTCCTAGTGAGGTTCCCACCGCTGGACCCCGCTTGCGCAACCTGGCCCATGCCCCCCGCGGTTCCGATCCTGCTCTTGTGGTTTGGAGTGAACAGGGCCTTGGTGATGCCATCCAGTTCGGCCGTTACTTGCCGCTCCTTGAGTGCGCCGGTATTCCTTTTGAATTTCGTTGCCGCAAATCTTTACTTTCCTTGTTTCGCGATTGGTTTGGCCTTGGCAATCGTGCTGTTCTAGAAACTCATTGCACCGATCCCAACGACCTAAGGCCCCATTGTTCTTTAATGAGTCTTCCATACCTCTTTCAAAGCAGTATTAATAACCTTCCCTGCGTAACCCCCTATATCAAGCCACCTGAAGCCACACCAGCTCATTTGCATCTTGCTCCACCGCCTGGGGGTATTTCTGTTGGTTTGGTTTGGGCAGCAAATCCAAAAAATAAGGAGATGTATCGCCATAAGAGCATTCCGCTGCAATTACTTATGCCTCGTTTGTTTGATTTGCTAGAGCTTGATTTAATCGATCTTCATAGTCTTCAGTTTGGTGATGATCAGTTGCAGCTTGAACCCTGGAATCATCATGAACGCATTACTGATTGGAGTGCAAAAATTCATGATTTTGGAGACACTGCACACATTGTTAGGCAGCTAGATCTAGTGATAACAGTGGATACCGCAGTGGCTCACCTTGCAGGCGCTTTGAATCGCCCTACCTGGCTTCTCCTTCCTCGTAATTGTGATTTTCGTTGGCTTGATAACCGTAAAAACTCCCCCTGGTATCCTAGTTCTATGCAGATTTTCCGCCAGCCAAACCATGGAAATTGGGATGCTGTAATATCTCTAGTGCATAGGGCTATCGATGATTTGTTCCTACTAGACTTTGATGCGCTTTTGAATGCCAGAATTACATCCTTAGATCATGGATAGATCAATCGCTAGTCCCGATCAGCTAATCGATGCGTCTACTTTGAACGGTTTAGTGCGACGCCTTGAGCTGCACTCAACTCTTTTGAGGCGATTGGAGGAGGAGGCAATTGTAGCTTTGGTTCCCTTGCAAGAAGACTGGATCAAAAACCAAATTGAACAGCTTCTTGCAGGTAGCACAACCGAAGCCTTTCTTGCTCAACGTAGATGGACTGAATCCGATCTCCGTCTCCATGTTTGCCGCCCAGAGGCTTTGCGTTTATTTGCAGAGCAGCATTTTGGGCCTGGCTTAGAGGAGCAGTTCCTGTCATCCCGAGGTGCCCATGATCAAATTATTTACTCTCTCTTGCGGGCACATGATCCATCCCTTATACGTGAACTTTGGATAAGGATCGAGGAATCTGAAACCACCTTTGCTGAAGCTGCACAAATCTATGGTGAAGGTCCGGAGGCGGCTCGCAAGGGTTTAATAGGTCCTATGTCAATTGGCCAGCTGGCTCCACCTCAGCTAGCCGATCTCCTACGAAGCCTTCAGCCCGGTTGTGTTAGTGCCCCTCGTCAATTGGGTGAATGGCATGTGCTTCTGCGTTTGGAGCAGCTTAACCCTGCACGATTTGATGCAAATATGAAGGCAACTATGCTGCAAAATTGCCTCAACAGCTATCTAGATGATCGGGTTAATCAGCTACTTTCTAAACAACCAGTAGAACCTTTCACTTACCATCCAGAACCATGAGCGCTAGTCAAACCAATACTTTTCAGGGTCTGTTGGCCCGCTTCGCTGCCCTGAGCGCCCTCGAACCCCATGACCTTGCTTGGCTTGCAGAACGAGCTAAGCCATATCACTGCAGTATTGGCCAGGAGCTACTCAGTTCTGATCGGATGCCCGAGGTTTGCTATTGCATTATTGAGGGAAGAGGTCGGGTTTTACACACTGATCCTGGTTTGCAGCGGCCCGTTACCTTGGCTTACGCACAGCCTGGTGACCTTATTGGTTGGTCTGGTCTTGCTCGAGGTTGTCCCTGCGAATGGATCACAGCAATCACTCCGATGAAATTAATTGGCTTCTCAGCTGATGATTTCTACGCCTTAGAGCAACGTTCAGCAGCTTTTTCAGCTTGGTTGGATGCAAGTAATTCACCTGCTGAGTTGATGGCTGTTTTAGCTCCTGCCTTAAGAAGGCGTCCCCAGGCCAACCCACCAGAACGTGAGGTTTTGCGTCGCTTAATTTCTGGTATTAGCCTCTTTCCTTGCCGTGATCAACGTAAGTTACCTCTTCAAGATGGTGCCATCTGGCTTTGGAATGCACAGCCTGCTGATCGTGCTGTTCCTATTGGTAGTGAGGTTACTTCTGAGTTACTTGCCTCTATTCCACCGGGAGTTGCTCTGCGCATATTGAGAATTGACCCAATGCTCTGGGAGAATGAATTAAGCCCCGCACTTCAAGCTGCTGAACTTGATGAGATCAAAGTATTGGCTGATCCCTGGAATGCTGATGATCGCTACGCAGATTTAGCTGCACCAGAACCCCAAGGAGTTCGAAATGATGAAGTAGCACTTAATACTCTCCGTGATCGGCAAACACAGCTCACTTGGAAAGGTAAGCAAATTCCTGTAGTAACAGGCGTTGGCTCTCTAGAGCAAGCGATGGCATGCTTGGAAATGTTGGCTCGTTATTACAACGTGCCCTTTCGGCAGGATGTTGTAGAGCGCGCCGCAAAAGATATCTTGCGTGGTCATGCTTGTAGCCTTGAGCAACTTGGCAACCTGGCAACTTGGATGGGTTTTGTTGGCTCTCTTGCCGATGTATCAAATGCGCAATTGCATCGTCTCCCCTTCCCTTGTTTTGCTTTATTGCTCAATCAACCCGCAATGATTCATAATATAAACCGTACAGACGTAAAGGCGGTTATTCCGGAATATGGTTCTATAAGTTTACCTCTCTCTGAATTAACTCAGGGAAATGCGGGAGTAAGAATTCTCACCCTTACTCCAGGGCGTGATAGCCAGCGGCGCAAGCTCAATTTTGCCTGGTTCCTTCCTCAGATTCGTAAGTATCGTCGGAGTCTAATAGAAGTCTTGGTTTCCTCACTTGTGCTTCAGCTGCTTAATCTTGCGCAGCCTTTAGTGCTTCAGCAGATTCTTGATAAAGTTATAGTGCAGCAGAATTTAGATACTCTTTATACGTTAGGAATTATTCTACTAGGCGTAAGTCTTTTTCAAGGTTTATTAGGTGCAGTACGCACTTACCTCTTTGCTGATACAACTAACCGCATTGACATTGCTCTTGGTGCCCAGGTTATTCAACATTTATTACGATTGCCGTTGCGTTATTTCGACACAAGGCCAGTAGGTGAACTCCAAACGAGGATTGCTGAGCTTGGAAATATTCGTGGTTTCTTAACGGGTAGTTTGCTAACCCTGGCTCTCGATGCTTTGTTTTCAATTATATATATAGTTGTTATGATAGTTTATTCTGGAGTTCTTACAGCTGTAACTCTTTCAGTTGTTCCTCTTTTTCTTGGCCTCACAATTGTGGCCTCTCCTTTAATCAAGGCTCAACTACGCAAAGCTGCTGAATGGAATGCAGCTACTCAATCGCTTTTGGTAGAAGCTTTAAATGGAGTTCAAACAATTAAAGCTCAAAGTGCAGAAAATAGTGTTCGCTGGCAATGGCAAAAACGTTATTCCTCATTTATGAGTGAAAGTTTTCGTACTTTAATGATAGGTGTTTCGGCTGGAACAGTTGGAGCTTTTCTTAATCAGTTAACTGGTTTATTAACCCTTTGGGTCGGCGCTTTTTTGGTTATTAAAGGTGAGTTAACAATAGGCCAATTAATTGCCTTTAGAATTATTTCTGGTTATGTGGTTGGCCCATTGCTTAATCTTGCTACCAGCTGGCAGAGTTTTCAAGGTGTGGCTTTGTCGATGGAACGTTTAAGCGATGTTGTAGATGCTAATGCCGAGGGATCAGATGATGAAATGGATCAATTACCCATGCCTCCAATCGCAGGTGAAGTTGTTTTTCAGGATGTTGAGTTCCGTTTCAATGAAAGTTCGCCATTAGTAGTAAATTCGGTTAATTTTATGGTTCCAGCCGGAGCCTTTGTTGGGATTGTAGGCCGTAGTGGAAGTGGAAAAAGTACTGTTATGAAATTATTGCCCCGTTTATATGCCCCTGAGGCTGGCAGAATATTAATAGATGGTTACGACATTAATAAACTTCAGCTAAGTTCTGTGCGTCGGCAGATTGGGATAGTGCCTCAGGATTCTCTCTTATTTGAAGGAACTATTCGTGACAATATTGCTCTCACCTCACCAGATTCCACTAGTGAAGAGATCGTTGAGGCAGCTAAAGTTGCCTGTTCTCATGATTTCATCATGGAGATGCCTGGTGGTTATGCAAGTCGTATTGGAGAGCGGGGAGCTGGTCTTTCCGGGGGCCAACGGCAGCGCATCGCAATAGCCCGTGCGGTTTTGCAGAGTCCTAAATTACTTATTCTTGATGAAGCTACAAGTGCTCTAGATTATCTCACTGAACGGCAAGTTTGTTTGAATTTAAAACGTGCTTTCGAGGGTTCCACTGTGTTTTTTATAACTCATCGCCTATCCACAATTCGTGGTGCTGATCAAATTTTGATGATGGAGCAGGGTTCTCTAGTTGAGCAGGGAACTCACGAGCAGCTTTTGGAGCTGCAGGGTCGTTACTACGCACTCTACTCACAGCAGGAGTCCAACCTTGACTGAACACATGAATCAAGATTCTCCAAAAAAAGCTAATGAAAAGCCTCTGCCGCAAAACCTGAAAGCATGGGAGGGAAGCTCTGCAGTAGTACAGCAAGGAAGGCATTGGTCTTCAGCTTTAATTTTGATTTCTTCTACCCTTTTTGGTGTGACAATGATTTGGTCTTTTGTAGCTAAAATTGACCAAACTATTAGTGTTCGAGGCAGGCTGCAACCCGTAGGAAGTGTTTTAGAAGTTGATTCACCTAGTAGTGGTGTTGTTCGAAAGGTTTTTGTTAAAGATGGCCAATTTGTTCAGTTAGGTCAACCTTTGCTTGAAGTTGAAGCAAAAGGTTTGGCAAGCCGTAAGCAGGCAATCGAGCAAACTTTAAAAATCCTCAACTTGCAAGCTGCTTCAATAAATTCCGTAATTGAAAGTAATGGTATTTCTAAAAATATTGCTGCACTTCCCAACATTCCACTTGTTGAGGAACCTGCCTTGGCTCAAATGCTTGTCAATGCACGTAGTCAAATTCAGCAAATTACAGCTCAGCTAAGGCAAATTGATACTAGGTTATCTAGCCGTCAAGAATCTCTCGCGCTTAAGCAAAAAATTGCTGATGATATTAAGCCCCTTTATCAAAGTGGTGCTATGGCCCGTAATGCTTACCTAAGTCAGCTTAATGAGGTTCAAGAGTTACGCGCCGAAATTTCAACTCTGAAAGAAGAAAAAATTCGCGTTATTGGCAGCGCCTCAAACCAACTAACTGATATCAATCGCCAAGCTATTAATCTAAATTCTGAATTAGTTGGCCTTAAGGAAACAATAAGTTATCGCACAATAACCGCCCCTTCCTCTGGGCGGATATTTGATAGCAAGGTTGGACCATTTTCCGTTGTTTCAGCAGATCAAGTTGTGCTTAAGATTGTTCCTAAAAATAAATTGCAGGCAGTTGTAGATATTTCTAATGTAGATGTGGGTTTTGTTAAAACTGGCATGCAAGCTTCCGTTTCCGTTGATTCATTTCCTTCTGGTGAATTTGGCTACATAAAAGGGTTTGTAACTAAAATTGGTTCAGATGCACTTAAACCAGATCAGTTGTCTAATCAGTTTAGATTTCCTGCTGTAGTTTCATTACAGCAACAGCGAGTTATTGCAGGTGATAAAGATCTTAATTTGCAAAGCGGTATGGCAGTTACAGCAAATATCAAGTTGCGCTCGCGCCCAGCAATTTCCATAGTGACTGATTTGTTTACAAAGCAGTTTGATGGAATTAAAAAGTTCCGTTAATTAAAAGATATTAGTTTTGGGCTAGGATAATATTGATTTATACATATCTTCTGTTTTATTAGTTGTGTTTTCCCAATTAAATCTCTCAAGACTTTTCCGTTTCATCCTCAAGTTTCGTCCGTAATTTCTTTGGCTGTTCCATGCACCCATAACTGCTGAACGAATACTCTGTGGGTCTGCAGGGTCGGCTATCCAGGCGTCATTCTCTAGATATTCCAATTCATGACCAAAACTACTACCCACCAATGGTGTCCCACTTAAAGATGCCTCTAAACTAACTAAGCCGCATGTATCCATCCAGCTCACCAGGCAGTGGCAACCCGAAGCTGCATAGGCTGATGCAAGCATTTCTTGGGGTATATGCTCAATAATTTGTAGGCGATCTCCACTTATGCTTTTACATAATTCTGCATAGCTGGGCCAATGTTTTTTAGATCCAATCAGTACAATTGGAATATTTATTTCTTTTAATGCCCAACAAAGCATTGCCTGATTTTTTGCAGGTTCTATCCTTCCTGCTTGCATCACAAAAGGTTGCTTGATTCCAGACCAATTTCTAAAGATTTCTGGATCTGCATCCAAAAAGGTTTGTGGATTTACACCGTAATGGGCAATGTCATAGGTATCTCCCCACCATTGCAGGTCTGTTTGTATCGCTTTGAGCTCTAGCCAACTGTTTGGAAGCATACCCTGACATTTTTTAAGTAATTCACTAATTTGTTCTTGCCAAGATAGATCTACCGTACCTTTGCCTTGTGCGTCAACCGAACCATTTGGAAGCTGTACTATCATTTTGCGTTCACGTAGTAACCTAAGCGCTTCTTTTGTTTCGTATTTGTTGGCGCTTACTGCTTTTTCCAATATGCCTACACTGCCACGACTCCCCCACAAGGCTCTACCAATAGATATCCATATAGGTGATACAACAATTGGTTTTCCGGCACTTAAGCAAGTTGATACTTGCTGTATAAATGATGTGTGAACACGGCAGTTAAATATATGAACTAAATCAACATCTTCTATTTCAGGGCGATCACAATTTTGTATGCTAATTTTATGTCCTCTTTGGATTAATCGTTTAGCGGTTTCTCTAATCTGTACCCCATCTCCGCCACCCCAGCTTGAGGCTGTTCCGTGATTTATAAGTGCTATTCGCATGATAATCTTTTAAATAATTTATTATTGCATATTAGTGTTTAAAGGGACAGCGTGTACTAAGTGAAATGTTTACATTTCTTAGTGTGAAGTTGGTCTGCATGGTGTATGATATTAATTTTAAGCTGTAATGCAGCGCTATTCTGGCGAAGATCTTGGTAGCTCCCCTCATATTGTTGTTTTAGGATCTTGCAAGGTTGGTAATTTCATCGTTAGCACTCCAGTTTTGCAAGGCCTACGAAAACGTTTTCCCAAAGCTGTAATTGGTTTTATTGGTAGTTTGGTAACTGCGGATCTTGAAGATGCCATTCCGGCGATTAATTGGCGTTTATCTTGGGATAGTTGCCGTGTTGGAGCTGGTTTAGAATTAATGAATAATTTAGCTAAACAATTTGATGTTCACGGATCTGTAGATCTTGCTGTGAATCTTGATTCTTTCAACCCCGTTACCTGTTGCCTTGTTCCTTGGCTAGCACCTTCTTTTGTAGTTGGTGGCAGCCTATCAAGTAATTTGAGGTATCAACTGCCTCACGGTATCAAGCAAGAACAAAGTTTTTTACAAGATATGGACTGGGATAAACCTGAGTTTCTAGATCGACATAAAGAGTTTTTGAAATCAAATTATATAGCAGAACTTTTTTGCCAAATGGCATATGTAATCGACTATTGTGATCCAACAGCGATTTTCATACCCTCAACTGAACCCCCTTTTCCTGTTCCTGATATATTAATACATTGTACAGCATCTCGTGCTGCAAAAATGTGGCCCACTGAATATTGGAGACAAGTTATTCTCTATTGTGAGAATATTAATCTTAGCATTGGTATAATTGGAAGTTCACCTAGATCACAGAAGGCCCTATATAATTCGGATGGTGGTGAGGAGCTGTTACTCAAATCCACTTCATTGATTGATTTGCGAGGAAAAACCTCATTACTACAACTCGCCGGTGCCTGCAAGCAAGCTCGAGCAGTAATTAGTGTTGATGCTGGCCCTTTGCATATTGCTGCTGCAGTTGGTACTCCCACATTAGCTATAGTGGGTAATGATTTTAATGCAGTTGGTGCAAGCCCTATTAGATTATGGTTACCTCGTGTTAATAATATTTCCCGAACCGTTTCTAGCGTTACATGTTCTTCTTGCTCGGATAATTTGTTTCGTAATGATGAATGTATCATTGACGGACATCCTTGCATGATCGGAGTTGATGTTCAGCAGGTTGTAAATTGGTTAAGCTCAACGCTTGCAGGATTAAATCTTAATAACTAATATGCATTCATCTAAATTTTTTGTTCCTGAGCACGCACCTCCTGAAGACCAAATAATTTGTTCCCTAATCAATCAGGGGTTGCGGCCAAGGCATTTGCTTAAGGCGGCTATTACATTTTATCAGTTCGAGCTCTCTGAGAAGGTAAGGGCGCAAGCAAGTATTCCCATACTGTCTGGATTATTTAAGGGAATGCTTGCTAATACCACAACACTATCTTCGGTTTTGCTGCCTAAATATCTTGGAACTTATGAGTTAGAGCTTCAGAAAGTTTTAGTTAAGTATGCATCAAATGTTAATGGTTTTGTTGATATTGGTTGTGCTGAAGGCTACTATGTTAACGGGATTGCTTATTGGTTGAAAATACCCTCTATTGGTGTAGATATTAATCCAGTATCAGAAAGTTTAGTACTCCAAACTGCTGCCAACAATAACCTACAATTATTTGTTAAATTTAGGCCACTTATTTCTGAAGCATTGGCATTGGTAAGTGATAAGATTCTAATTTTGATTGATGTGGATGGTTCAGAGATTGATGTTCTTAAGGATACTTTTCATTATCTATCTGATCAGGTTTCTTTGCCGAAAAGTATTCGCAATGTTCTTTTTATTATTGAAACTGATTACAATAAGGATGGTACGGATAATACTGAGAACATTCTTGAGTTGCTCTCTATCAATAGATGTAAAGTTCTTACTATTGCTTCGCAGAACCCATTATTGAGATTTTCCTCTCATACATCCCATTTATCTTTCTTAGATCAATGTGTGTGCGGGTTAGAGGGGCGCGCAGCATCTCAAAAGTGGATTATTGCTTCTTGGATTAATTGATTATTCAAATTTATGCCTTCTCCATAGTTCATCTTGGTGACGTACCATTAGAAATCTATAATGTGTTGGAATTGGTTTCATTATTTTTAGTATGTGTAGTAGCATTCCACTGCTCGCCTGTTCCAGGGGGCCAGATAGTTGAAAATCAGTTTTCCATTTGCGCTCTTGCCAGTATTTCAAAACTACAAGTGCTTGCCTCCTGCTTAAGAAGTAACAACCGGAATGGGGATTGGTAGCCCGATAGAAGCGTTTATTGCCTAGGGGCCAAGCCACCTCAATGGTTTCACCAGTGTCCCAGAATAAATCAGGCCGGCCCCCATCTGGATCACCCGATAGGATTACATCACCTAAACCAGCTATCATTTCGCAACGATGTGGCATGAAAGCATAGCTTCCATCAGTCATTTCGTTTAGATATATTATTTTTTGGAAGAATGACTGATCTTCGATCATTATATCATCTTCCATGTACCCGATGTAGTCATAGCTCATTGCTTGTTCCAATCCTCGCCTAGAGGCATATCCAGGTATTGACGTGAGATCATTTAATTCAGGATCAATAACCGAAAGATTATGATTTTTAGGGAGTGATTCAGCTAAACTTTTGTTCTTTGGTGTATATAATTGAATTTCTAAATCAATTCCATTCTCAGTTGTTTGTTCTCTAGTTATTACTGGTTTGTTTTTTCCAAGTGAAGCATGTATCCAGTGTTTATTTCCATGCCGGGTTATGTTCTCAACAGTTGCTTTGAATAATGCAGCTTTTTTTATTTCCCTTTTTGCTTCATTTTCCGATGAGTAAAGTGATCCCTGTTTTGGTGCAAACACATGTGGCATTGTAATTAGCATTCGCATTTTTAGATTAAAAACCATTCATTGCAATCCCATCCTAGCAATTGCTCAAGATTTTTTATTTCTTCATAGAAGATTTCTAACAATACTTGTTTTGCCTTATTTGGCATTGGTTCATTATATGGATGATGGAATACATTATTCATTGGTTTTTGTTTAATTTGATCAATCCCAATATGCGAGTAAATCTTAGCCAATGTTTTTGTTGGTTCATTTCTTAGTTCTTCATTGCGTATTATTAGTATTTGGTCCTTTTTAATGTAATTCCATAGATGTGTTAATTGTTTGCAGTAAAATCCTCTATCCACGTAGGAATACACTCTATGCTGCGAATTTTCTAATTCTAGGCATCTAGTTTTCTCATTTTTTATTGCATCTATGAAGCTTAGTGATTCCATATTTCTTATGCTCTCCATGTTCCAATGGGAATAAGCTCTGGTTATTGGATTTCTTAGTATTATAATTAGCTTTATTTTCTCATTATAATTCTTGATCCTAACTGCGCTTTGTTTCCAGTACATATATATTGGAGTTGCTTCTCCCCATATGCGCTCTTTTGAGTTGCTATTCTCAAAGTGTTTGTGATACAAGTTGTAGTTTGGTTTGGCCCATTCTATGGTTTCGTTGTCAAAAAAGTGCAGTTCTTTTGTTTCTGGCATATATAGTTTTGGATGTTCTTTTAAGTAGCTATATAGAGCTGTTGTGCCCCCTTTTTGCGTCCCTGCTATTAAAAAATTTACTTTAGTGCTCATGCTTTATCTAGTTGTAGGATACTTATATTACATTGCTTTATAGTTATTGTCCAGATATGTTTCTTTTTTGCTGTTTGCCCTATTATTGAATGGTTAGGGCTTTTTCTTTGTCAATACAGCTTTTGCGTGAATGCCCACCAGGCTTTGGTGGTGTAGAAAGAACAGCTCATGAGCTTGCTGTAGCTAATTTCGCTCAAACTTCTTCTTTGATTGATTCAGAAGTTTTTTGTTTTGCTCCCTGTCCCCATGAGGATCCATTACCGGTTACGTACAGGCGATCCCGTTTATATTATCTTTGTGTTGGTCGCTTCAGACTTCCCTTGCCATGGGGACCTTTAATCCGCTTCCTATTTATAAAAAAGCCTTTATATGCACACTTGCCTAGTCCTGAGGTATTACTTGTTGTTATTCTTCTAAGGTTAATTCAGCGAAAATCTCAAATTACTGTTTACTGGCATGCAATGTTAAGTGGCTTTTATTATGAATTATATCAGAAGTTTGCACTACTTTTTATAAAATGGCAAAACATACCACTTCTTGTTACATCTCCTGTTTTGCGTGATTCCTTAATTTCTTGTGGTTTGAACGCTGATCTTATTTCTATTTTGCCTTGTTGTTTATCCTCCGGCTCTGAATCCATGGCAACTCAGTTGGCTAATGATCGACTATCCTTATCCTCCCCTGTTTTTGCTTCAAAATCCACTCCTTTTAGAGTGATTTGTATTGGTAGATTAGATACATATAAAAGAGTTGATTGGGTTATTGAAGCCATCTCACTGTGCTCCAATTCATTCCATCTCACAGTTATCGGGGATGGGCCTAATAGAGCTAAATTGGAGTTTCTTGCTTTTAAGCTTCTTTACCCCCATACACCATATTGTTTTATGGGAAAAGTTTCTGAATATGATAAGTTTCTCTCTTTATCTAATTCGGATCTCCTGATTTTGGCTTCAAATTCAAGTCATGAAGCCTTTGGAATTGTTCAACTCGAAGCAATGGCTTGTGGTGTTCCTGCTCTTGCACTAAATTGTGCCAATTCCGGCGCTACTTGGGTAAGTAGTTTAGCGTCTCTTCCAAGGTGGGAAGTTCCTGGTCCACAATCATTAGCTAAAATTCTAAGTTTGATTAGTTCTAATAATTTTAATTATTTACTTCTCTCAAGGGAGTCTTTTTCCCGATATCACGCTTACTTTAGTCGCAAACAATGGCACCTATCACTATATTCTACCTTGAATATCAGAACTCATTCTCTTTCAGCTACTATATGAATACTTTGATAAATGTTCTCCCTTGGCAACCTGGCTATTCAGGTTTTAGTAGTTATGTAAGAAGAATTTTGCCTGGAATCCAGGGTTCTCGCCTTCAACTTGATCGTTGTTCGCAGGCCCTATGTTCCCTTAAGAGCTCGGCGCAGCCCCTACCCGATCAACTCCCATCACAGCGATTACTACGCCTGTTGCATCGCTATTCACTCAGTCAATATGGTGTGGATATTAAGGCTGCTTTAAATCAGGCAGCCTTCGAGCCCAACCGTGTTTATAGCCCCTATTGCAACTGGTTGAATGCCCTTGCTGGCCTGCCACAGTTGATTACCTGCCATGATCTTACACCTTTATTTGTTCCTAACAGCCGCCGTGCCTGGTTGCACTATCGTTTTTTGTTACCGCATCATTTGCAACGGGCTAGGGCTGTTGTTGCCATAAGTGAATTTGTTGCTAACCAATTGATTCAATTAGGGATTCCTGCCAGCAAAATTGAGGTGGTTCCCAATGGCATTGCCATTGAAAGGCCTGCAATCTCGAAGCCCGCTTCTGCCGATCTTTTGATGTTGGCACGCCACGATGGCAACAAAAATGTGGCCTACGCGCTTGAGGCCTTTTCAAATCTGCTCAAGAGATACCCCCAATGGCCCGGCTTGTTGCGGGTGGTGGGCAAGCCCGGCAGGCAAAGCGCCCGCTTACGTGAGCTGCATTCCTCTATGGCAGATCCCCAGCGGGTCCTTTTTATCCCAGAGGCATCAACTGAACAGCTGATCCATTGGTTGCGCAGCAGCCTTGCCCTGATTTCCTCAAGCCTCATGGAAGGTTTCGATTACCCTGTGCTAGAAGCTAAAGCCGAGGGTTTACCCACTTTGATTAGTGCGATTCCCGTGCATCATGAATTGCACGATTCAAGCTCGTTATTTTTCTCGCTCAGTGATGCTGGCTTGGAACTAGAAAACCAGCTGATTTCTTTGTATACCGATCCTCAGCTTTGGAGCCAGCTTTCCCAGCAGGGATACGCCCGTGCTAAGCAGTTAAGCCTTGTGCATCAACAACAGCAAGTGCAGTCCTTAATACAGGCACTGTGATGGTCACATCTCCTGTTTTAGAGCTCCGGGATGTGTGGCTGAAAATACCGGTTTTTACTAATGAGGCACGCTCCCTTAAAGGTGCCCTTTTGCGTTCAGTTACCGGTGGATCCCTTAGTAAATCTAAGGTTGGGGCGCAAATTGAGGCATTAAGAGGCATTAATTGCACCATATATAATGGTGAGCGCGTTGCATTAATTGGCCATAATGGAGCTGGTAAATCTACTTTTCTTAAATTAATTTCAGGTATATATCAGCCGAGCAGTGGTTTTATGCATGCCACGGTACCTGTGTATCCCATGATTTCTAAAAGTTTTATCACCAGCCCAGAACTTAGCGGTCTACAAGCGGCAAAGGCACACTATCTAATGGTTAGGGGTAATTTACGCGGCTTTGATACTTTTTTAGCAGAGGTTATAGAATTTTCTGGTTTAGGTGGTTTTATTCACCTGCCTGTAAAGAGCTACAGCAATGGCATGGCAGCGCGTTTGTTATTTGCTGTTCTAACGGGCTTTAAACACGATTGCCTTGCCCTTGATGAAGGATTTGGTGCAGGCGATAGTTCTTTCTTTGATCGGGCTCAGGCCCGTTTGCAGGAATTTGTGGAATCAGCTGGTACCCTTGTGCTCGCATCCCATGCTGATTCCCTGTTGAAACGTTTTTGCCAGCGCGGGTTGGTTTTTCAACAGGGCTGCATTGTTTTTGATGGTGCAATTAAACAAGCTCTTAGCTTTTATCATGGCGCTTAGTATTCTCAACTCCTGCAAATATGCTTGGACCTCAAGGCGGGTGTGGTGGTTCACAGCTACTGCAAGAACCAAGGCTAGATTTTCACGCACATTTTTAGGTAGTTTCTGGCTTGGTTTATCTAATTTACTTTCCATAGCTATTCTCGCTATTGTTTATGGCACCGTATTTAAAGTTGCTGATTTTAATGCGTATGTTTTGTATTTAGGTACAGGCTTGGTTCTTTGGAATTCATTATCAATGGCGATTGGCTCATCTCCCACATTATTTGAGGGTAATGCTCAGCATATTCACAACACAAATCTGCATCCAATTTTCTACTCTTTGGAGGAGTGGGCATTTCAAGTGCAAACATTTCTACAATCATTATTTCTTGTTTTGCTAGCACTTAGTTATTATGAGCATCGCATATTTTTGCATCTAATTACTGCCTGTTGGCTGCCTCTCTTTAATTTTTTAGTGTTTCTCTTTTGGTTGCCTTTGCTGGTATGTTTGTTGGGTGCCCGTTTTCGCGATCTGTATCAATTAGTTCCTATTCTAATGCAATTAATGTTTTTACTTTCGCCAATTTTGTTTAAAAAACAAGCACTTGGTGCTCTTCAGTGGACTGCTGATTTTAATCCAGTATATCGAGTATTAAGTATACTTCGCCATTCTCTTTCCTCCGGCCAAGTGCTTTGGCACCAAAGCTTCGTGATGCTAGTTATTAATGGTATTGGGCTTTGGGTTGCACTTGTTTGGCTGAACCGTGAAAGAGGGAAGTTACCTTTTCTAATCTAGAACTGCTTGGAATACATTCCAATTCAACAGCAATTGTTTTAACTATGTTATCTTGAAATTCTTGATTAATTAGCTTCTGATGATTTTGATAGCGCTCAATTCGTTTTAGTCGCCTTGTTTGATTTTTGCTTAGATTGTTAAGTCTTGCTAATTTCGCATTAGCTGTTTCTACTTTTGATTTTACTAGCTTCGGTCCAGCTTCCCTCTTAGCAGCTAAATGCATTCCCCTAGCTAGCGCACTGCTGTCGTGATTGTCGCAAAGCCACACGTATTTATCAAAATCGTATAGGCTTTGAATCTCCCTGTGGGCCATCGAAGGGCTCGTTAGGGCTACTAATCCTAAGCAGGCTGCATCAAGTACAGGTATGCCAAACCCTTCAACAAGAGATGGACTCACAAGTAACATTGCATTCAAAAATAAGTCTCTCTTTGTTGCATCATCAATATAATTGGTTAGAATT
>Ga0214923_10004103_pt1 | contig 17875 bp, 7 predicted proteins | sample LL1510_MetaG_FD_177993 | JGI IMG/M metagenome (GOLD analysis project Ga0214923, IMG submission 177993) | Freshwater microbial communities from Lake Lanier, Atlanta, Georgia, United States - LL-1510 | ecosystem: Environmental > Aquatic > Freshwater > Lake | place: USA: Georgia | collected 2015-10-15 | reverse complement strand
AAAAAAGAAATACAAAAAAAATAAAAAAAAAGTAGAACAAATTAGCAGTTTAGTTTAATATTTTACATAAATTATATTATGTAAATTATATTATGTAAATTAAAATCTTATGTATACATAAATGGAGGAGGGTCATTTGAGTTTTCAATAGTAATACTTTCATCTAAAAATATATCAATATGTTTGTCAGGTATTGTTACTGGTAATGTTTTATAATATGGATATAATTTTTTATACTTTAAATGAATCACATTATCTTCTTCATTTGTTAACAATAATGTATTTATACGAGATAAAATAATTTTTATTTTAAGCTTAATATTTCTCATACCCTCATTATCTTTTGAAGATTTTACAAGATATTTTATAGATTCTTCCGAAAATTGAATATCATCTTTATTCAATTTAAATTTGTCTAACATATATGGAATAATATGTTTATTCGTAATTTCTAACTTTTCCTTAAAATTATAATTATCAACCTTAATTTTAAATAAACGATCCGCTAAAATTTTATCAATTTTATTCGGGTCATTATATGTAAATATAAATAATACCTTTGATAAATCAAACTCAATTCCTGAAAAATATTTATCATAATTATATCTTTTATTTGTCGTTGAATCCGTAAGATGAATTAATGTTCCTATAATTTCTTTACCATGATGCGTCTCTGATACTTTGTCCAATTCATCCACTAAAATAATAGGATTCATTGTTTTTGTATTTCTTAAAATATCAATTAATCTACCACTTCCAGAACCAACATATGTAAAACCATGACCAGTTAAACTTGACGCATCCGACTCTCCACCTAACGAAATTGTTGCATGAGGTCTACCCAATGCTTCTGCTATACTCATCGTAATAGCCGTTTTACCTAATCCAGGATTCCCATATAATCCAATAGCATTTATATTTACATCTGGATTTCGAACCATTTGAGTCACAATATTTATAATCTGGTCCTTTGGTTTTTCTAAAAAGGAAAGCTTTTTATCAAGAGTCTCTCTAATATGTTTAATATACTGTTTAATATCCTCTAATGATGACTCATTTGTAATACCACTTTCATTATATACACCAAACGGCACAGATAACAATGAATCCATCCACGCTTTATATTTTGCATATTCTGATGTATCCGTTTCCTCATATGTCTCCATTATTTCTAATTTTTTATACGCTATTATTTTATTCTCAAATGACATTTTTGATTTTAAAATCTTTGTTCTATACGACTCTGTTAACCCATTATTTAATGAACTTTTTAAAATATTTTCCTCTAATTTCATTAATTCTGGGTCCTGTTCATTTGATATATTTGACATTAAAAATTTTAAATTCGCATTATACTCTTCTGTTAATACTTCCGCATTTGCTAAACAATGCACCTTTTCTAATAATTTCTGTTTTTGCTCAATTGATACATTCATTTTTAAAATATCTATAATACTTGGACTTTCATTCAAATACTTGAATTTAATATTCTCCAACTGCTTTGTTAACTCTTTAATTTCATCTAACGAAAATGCATGCTTTAACTCTTTCATTCTATTTTCTAAAGGAACTCTGTCAAAAAACTCTCCATCATAAATAGATTCTATAATATTATTAAACCTTTCATATTCTATATCTTCATCAGAACTTTTATCTAACGCATTTTCGCGTTTTTTACCATGTTTTATTAATATATTCTGAATTGCATCTTTTATTGTTTCTGTAATTTTATCAGTTATCTGTGTCGGAATTACATTATCCACATCTGTTTCTTCGCATGTTTCTTCAGATATTTCTTCACATGTTTCTTCAGGTGTTTCTTCAGGTGTTTCTTCGTGTATTGTTTCTTCAGGTGTTTCTTCGTGTATTGTTTCTTCACATGTTTCTTCGTGTATTGTTTCTTGACTGTTTTGCGAAGTATTATCTATATTTGTTTTATTTAACTCATAGTGTTGTTTTTTCCGAATATGATATTTAATATTATTTTCAGAATCTTTAGTATTATCGTCATCGATATCATTTTGGTCCTCAATTAGCTTACGTTTTTGACTTCTTGTACAAACCATATAATACTCTAAAATTACTTTTATTTTAAATTATTTTTTTGGACACACATTTTATTATTTTTCATTATTTTGTGTGTACTTTTAATTTTATAGGCTTATAATTTTTACCATAATATTTATTTAATATAGCTATATTCTTTTCTGAATTTACCCATTTAAATGCCGAATCCCCTCCCCAAATTAACCATGAAATTATTCCATGTTTATTATGCCATTTTGAGTCTTTAGGTCTACCCGCATCTATCCATTTTTTATAACTAGGATAACTAGCATATATATGTCTTGCAAACCATGCTCTCATATATTTAAGATCTTCTATTGGAATACTTTCCTTTGTAGCTAATTGCTTAGCACGTTTCCAACCAGTTTCAATACCACCCTTAAACCCTAATTTTTTTAATTTAAATGAATAAATTGCAATATCTCTTACCCTTGATGGAACTTTAATCATCACATCGCTTCGTGTTCCTTTAAATTGACTTCTCGTTTCTCCACCACCCACTGTACACATATCTCCACACCCACCCTCTAACTTAATATCACATACTGGGCATTTTGTTCCACTGCCAAATTTAATATGTCCTTTATATTTTATTCGCGCTTTTTCACTCTTAGCTTTTTTAATACTACGTTCTGAAATAGAATGATACGTTCTAGGAGTATGTTTATTAATTTTTTTAGATGGTCTACATAATGGATACTTATCCTTTGACTTTACAGACTTTCTACCACATGGTTTATACCCAATTATTTTTCCTTTTGAATCTCGAATAGGTCTATTTAAATCTACCCATTCTTCTTTATACCATCTTTTTAAACCAATTTTATCACTCTTTTTACCACTATATTCTCCACCCCTGCGCTTATATTCGTGTACAATCCAACTTGACCTATAAATACCTGATGGTGATTTAAACTTTTTAGCTGCTAATTTTTTAACATAATTATATAATTCTTTATTCGTTGGAACAGGCGATTTCATACCTCCTCCATTTTGAGAATTTTTTTTTAATTGAGTATAAAAATCATCTAATATTTCAGCCGTATTTACAGGTACCTTAACTTCTTCACATTTATCATTAATACATTTAATCGTTTTTCTTGTTTTTTTACATTTACTCCCTATACACGTTTTTTTAAAAATATCACAAAATTCATACGTTTTTTTACTTGATTTATTATGCATATCGTATAGTTTATTTAATATAGTCATACAAAATAAACTTTTATATATCAATTTTAATTTTAATTTTTACTTATATTTATATATTTTATATTTATATGTATATGATTCAATCATTTTATTATATTTAGAGGTTTTCCTTGTTATTTATTCTTTCTGTGATATTTCTTAATTTAACTAGAACAGAGTTCGCAACTTTCTCTATTTTCAATAGAGCACATTAAAACAGCTTCCTCCTCTTTTTTAGTTAACGATTTTCCTTTCTTTTGTTTTTCTTTAATTCTTTTCTCCATATTTGGGTCAATTGTGAACTTTGATGCTCCAACACTTGCTTTACTTCTAAGATAATATATACCTGTTTTTAAACCACGTTTCCATGCGTAAAAATGCATACTGGTTAACTTTTTAATAGTTGGATTTGCCATAAACAAATTAAGACTTTGGGTCATATCAATAAATGGACCTCTTTGAGCCGATTGGTCAATAAAATCTTTCATTTTAATTTCCCATACGGTTTTATATAATTCTTTAATATTATCAGGAATTATATCAATATCTTGAATACTGCCATTATTTGCAATAATCAAATCTTTCATCTCTTTATTCCATAATTTTAATTTTGTCAAGTCTTCTACTAAATGTTTATTTGCAACTATATACTCTCCTGATAATACTCTTCTTTTAAATATACAACTATCAAATGGTTCAAATGATTCTGTATTACCCATAATTTGTGCACTTGAAGCCGTTGGCATACATGTTGTTAATGTACTATTTCTTACACCATATTCTTTAATTTCATTCTTTAAAGAATTCCAATCCCATTGACCAGATAAATATTCATTTAAATCTATACCATTATCTTCAGCCCATAAGTCAAATTGCAATTTACCGTCACTCATTGGACTACCTTTAAATGTACTATATGCTCCATCTTTCTTAGCTAATTCCATCGAACCAGTCAATAATGCAAAATAAATTGTTTCAAATATTTCTTTATTTAATTTATTGGCTTCATCACTTTCAAATGGATATCTCATTTTAAGATATGTATCACTCAAACCTTGTACACCCACACCAATAGGTCTATGAGCTAAGTTACTTTTTTCAGTTTCAGGTACAGGATAATGATTAAAATCAATTACATTATTCATAGGCAATACAATATGCTTTGCAACTTCATATAATTTTTGGTGATTATAAAATGGTTTCTTTGTTTCCGGATCAATTTCTACATACTTGGGTAATGCAATGCTTGCTAAATTACAATTATGAACTACAAAATTTTCCGCTACAAAATTATGTCTATCAGGAACATTTAAATCATATACAACTTCTTCTCCTATATATGTAAGAGATTCTATTTTACAAAAAGATCTAAATACATCTCTCTTATTAAACAATTGCAATCCTCTTTCAAGTTTTGCTTGTTTCTCTTTTGTCAAAAAGAAATTTATATATCTGTGATAATTAATAATAGAATTTTTAGTCTCAATTGTAAGTTTTCCTTGATAATTATTTTTAGTTCTAGAATAACCATACACAATTCTACTATTTATACCAAATGTTTTTAATAATATTTGAATATCACCTAATAATGTTTCACTGGCACTACTTAATCCCACATAAAATCGTTTAGCTTTCTCATTTATATATACTGTACCATCAGCTGAAAAAAGTCCAGACAGAAATGATGCTATCTCTATAGGCTTTGAATTTTTAATTTTATCTGGAATCTCTTTATAATGTGATTTTTTTGGTAATAAGTCATATGTGTCTTGAATATATTTTATAAAATTTTTCTTAGAACATGCCCAATTAAATACTCCATTCTTATCTGTATAATAATTTAACGAATTTTTATTATATCCATTTTTCATAAATTCAACACTCTCTGATAATCTATAAAGTTCAGCTATAACAATATCTCTAGCATATGTATCATTTGGTCCAAAACATACACCATATGTTTTATTTGTTTGCCAACCATCGCCGAGCATCCAACCGATTGATACATATTCTTTGTTTAAATTAGATTCCGTTAAAATATTATCAAATGCTGGAACAACCATGTTTTCAGGAATCAAAATTTTATCAGTTGGTAATAATTCATTTACAGTTTTCCACTTGTATGTAGTTTGTTTAAAATGATGAGTATCAATCACAACAAACGGATGATTATCTGTTACTTTAATTCGTCGAACACCTGAGCATTTTAATTCATAAATTTTCTTTTTACCATTATTAATTAATTTGGCTTTAATATATTTATCATCCCTTTGTAAATCTATATCATTATTAAAATAAGATAACACATTTTTATCATCACATTCATCTATTCTTTTATATCCTTCATCCGTTAATATTTGAGTATCACCTGTAAAACATACAGCATACTCTTCATTGTCTGAATATAGTAAAATTTCTGCACATTGCCCGGTTAAAACACCATTAAAAATACCCATACCACGTTTTTCTTCTTTAAAACAATAAGTATCAGAAATTCTATTGGTTTCAATTATATCTTTTACCTGAACCCATCTTTTCGTATTATTTTTTGGGTAAATACCTGATATATTTAATCTTTTGGGCCTAAATCCTAATTCATACAACTTAGCTGTATCCCAACTTGTAATTAACAGTTTTCCACCCTTTTGATTTGGTAAAAGCTTTTCACCTTTTTCATGCATTAACACAATTTTAGGGTCACATCCTAAAGTTTGTAACATATATTTTACCTTTTGTAAAAATTCTTTATCAATACTTGATATTTGAATTCCTGTTAAATTATCTGAATTACATACATATCCATCTCCGTCAGATAATCCTTCTAACCATCTTAATTTTATATCAATGTTATAATTCATTGGTACTTCAAACTTTGGCTTTAAATCCATCGGTAATCGTACAGTAATTGTTTTATTATTATGGATACCATCTTCTGGTAATACTTCAAGTCTTGATGATATATATTTTACTAATTTTTTCTTTTCTCCATACAATGTAATTCTAGGATTACTTTGATACATAGTTTCTTTTTTATCAGTTACAGTTGCATCTGCTGAAAATAATCCATGTTCATAAGGGTATGGGAAATCAGATAAACCATTTTTAATTATTGGAAATTCTGTTTTAATCAATTTCATATTTTTTGTTAAATCTTTTGCATCAATTTTTTTAATTACTGGATAATTAGATGGTCTTTTACCCGTAGCAATATAAAATTTATGATAAGGAGTACACTCTAATTCACTTCCATTTGATAATTTTACTTTAATTAATTCTTGGTTTTCTGCTGTTTTTTGTATTTTTGTTTTGGTAAATTCTTGTCCATTCCAAACGTCAACTTCTTGGTTTTCTAATTCTTGAATTTTATAGTAACCATTTGATGTTAAAATCATTGTTTCCGGAGCTACACAAAGATTACTTGATTTAATTGTTCCAATATTCTTTTGATTTGATTTTTTATTAGATGCGTCCTTATATAACATATAAGGAGTCCCTGTTTCTATTTGAGACTCTAAAATTTTTAACCAAATATCTTGTGCCTTTACCTTTCTTTTAAATCTATTTTCCTCTACATATTTCCAATATAATTGTTCATATTCATCACCATATTTTTCATTTAATCCAGGACATTCATCTGGATCCATTAAATACCAATCACCATCTATTTCAACTTGTTTCATAAACAAATCTGATATCCACATTGCTAAAAATAAATCACGTGCTCTTAAATCTTCACTACCTTGATTTTTTCTTAAATCTAAAAATTCAAAAATATCAGGATGTTCTGGTGATAAATACATCGCAAATGAACCCTTACGTTTTCCTGAATTATGAACAAGCCCCATATCTGTAAGATAGTTATGATTATCAATCATATTGAAATCATAAACTTCACCTTCATAATTTATTTTATTTATACTTTTAATTCTACAATAAAGAATACCTTTAAATTCAAAATAATTATAAATATTTGTATTTTTAAATCCGTCAATAATGTTATAATCTTTTAATAATTGTATTTTTGGCAATCTTAAATAATATGCTATTTTTCTTGAAATAATATCTTTTCCTTTTTTATTTTGATTCATTACTTGTCCAATTTTATCAACTGTTTGACAACTTGTTAATATTCCAAAACGCAAGCACATATATCTTAATGACTGAATAAGATTTTTAGATGTACTTGAAAAAAATACGCCTGTATTGGTTTTATAACCATCAGATTCCATCAAACCTTTCATAATCATTGCCATTTTATTTTTTGGTAGATGTAATACTTCTGGAACACAATATTTATCATGATTTTTATCATATAACATGTTATATGTTATACCTATTTTTTTAATATTTTCAGTTTTATAACCCCAATGTATTTCACATTCATTTGATATCCAATATTGGATATTATTTTTTAGTAATTGTTCTATAACAAAAGCTTTTGTTTCTAATTTTGTATCATTATTTAATGTAATTTGATATCTATTTCCTCCATCTTTAGATAATGAAATATTACCATCACCTAACATTATTCCATATAATCTACATTTATCTAATGACCAATTCAGATTGTCTTGTTCAAATGTAGGAATCGGAAATCCTACATAATCATTAATAGTTAATTTTCCAGCTTCAATAAATTCTGGGGTTCTAAATCCTCTTTCTAATTGTGAAAGTAACCTTGCTTTGCTATTTGTTCTATTAAATTTAATTGTATAAATATCATGAATTTTAGTACATTTTAATGGTTCAATACCGCAAGCAATGTTAATTTCTAAAATTTCTTCTTTCTTTTTACTTACAATTACTTCATTAACCTTTTTAAAAGTTCCATCATGTGTTATAAGATAATCATTTGTAGTTATTTCGTCCATTCTTTTAATTCCATCTTTAGAAAACACTGGAATATGTGGTAAAATACATTGATTCACGTACTTGGCCACTTCGTTATACACTTTTAACATGGGTATAATTCCATCACTATGACCATTTGTACCTCTAATTACAGTACCTTTACTTCTGATATTATTTATATGTACACCAATACCACCACCAACTTTACTAATTTGTGCACAATCACTAATTGTTTTGAAAATTCCACCTATAGAATCATCTGTCCCCATTAAAAAACAATTCTCAGCTATAATTCCACCAACATTATAACTATGGTCGTCTTCAACACCTAATGTATATACATATTCTGGTAAATTTTCTGTAATTTCTATTTTATCTTCAAATTTCAAAAATTTAAATCCATCTATAATTTTTGCAGAAAATTGATTTTTACACATTGGTTTATATTCATATTTCATTCTATTATCTTTATAATATTTATTAACTTCGTATTTATCAATTTCAGATATAGGAATATTTATCTGAACATGATTTTCTGTACCATTTTTTGCTCTTTTTTCTTTACCATAAGATGTATCTATATTATTATTTCTTAATAAGTAATACAACTCTCTCATAAATTTAACATTTGACATTTGAAATGATAATCCGTTATTTTTACTAATACATCCGTCTGTTGTCACTAATCCCTCTAATAAACTTATAATCATTTCCCTGTCCCATTTATACATTTCATACCATATTTTCTTATTATTAAAATGTCTACCAAATAATTCATTAAATATTTCACCAATAAAAATAGAGTTATATAACACTTGAATTATATTTTGTTCTTTCATTATATGTATAGTTGGATTTATACCAAATATTTCTAAACCTATTTCCTTACAATAATCAAGCAATTCATTATTCATATTATGAATAGTAATTCCTATACCTCTTAATACTAGATTTCCATCAGTATCTTTACCAGTCATTATATGACCATCACCATAAAATATTCCTAAAAATTTAGCAAAAGAATTATTGATGGTCCAATATCTATTAATGGATGAATGTTCTCTAGAACATTTAACAGAATTTTCTACATGAGTCCAACCATTATGTTCCCAATGAGTTTTCAATATAATTTTATTATTATTTATTAAATTTACTGTATAATTAGATTTTCTATCTTTTTTATTTTCAATTAAATCTTTAAAGACTAATGTATCTAATTCTTTAATATAATCAATATTTTGTATTTTATTAGGAATACTTATATAATCACCCTTTTCTAAATCTTGAATAGAAATCCATCTAGGTGAAGTATAACTAGTTCTACTATTTTTATTTCTTTTAGTAATAGCCCATAATTTATGATTATCTGTAACTTTAATCTTTTCTGTTTTAGCTATATTTATTTCATATAATTTCCTATTATTTAATAGATTTTTATGTAATTGTTCAACTTTTTTAACATTTCCTAAATGTGTTATAACCAAATCGCCTATTTCAACATCTTTTATTTTAATTGGACCTTTATTGACTGTTGCTACAATTGTATCTTCATGAAAACAACTGGACAAATTCTGTAATCTACTTCCGGCATTAAACATTGTTGGACTTGCAAATGTAAAATAATGCTGAGAAATAAGATTATAAGTCTTGATAATATTTTCTATATCATTTTTATGAACTTGAATAGATACTCTCATATATAAATGCTGTGGTCTTTCAATAACTTTTCCATTTATTTTCATAAGATAACTTTTTTCAAATGTTTTAAAACCAAAATAATCAAATAAATAATCCCGAGAGTAATTTATAGTTTCATTTAAAATATCTTTATTTTTTCTAACAATTTCTATTATATCATCAGCTAATATAGGTGCAGAATTACCATTTTTATCAATATTACTATACAATTTTTCCATTACTTCACTAAAACATTCTGTTGTATTTTTATGCATATTACTAATCATAATTCGAGACGCCAATTTAGCAAATTCAAGATTTTCTGTCATACCTATAGCAATTCTCGCAGCTTCTTCATCTAATTCAGTTGAACTAACACCATCATATATCGTAGAAACTACCTTTTGAGCAATTACATCCGTATCAATACTTTTTAATTGACCTAAAGTTTTATCATTCGCCAATTTCTTTAATCTATATACAATTTTGTCAAAACTTAAATTTTCTAAATGTCCATCTCTCTTTTTGATTTTCATACTAACGTTATAAATATCCATAATAAAATTTTTTTTAAGTTTTTTTTTAATTATCTGAATCATCATTTAAGCATTTTCAATGAATTGATAAATTAAATTTAAAATTAATAAAAGTACTATTTTAATGGATACAACAATAAAAAAAAAAGAAAAAAGTCGTAATCATATTCCAGACCCAAATTCCATTGAAAGTTCCGCTGTTAATGACATCGTTCAAAACCATAAATTAAATAAATTAGATATACTCGTTCTAAATAATGGATGGAATGATAAAAATGAACAATTAATCGTCAGTCTTGGATACAATGCTGGTATCTATAAACAATTACATGATAAATCAGCTATTAAATACACATATTATAATACAATTTTAAATATTTCATTACTTATTTTTTCAATCTTTCTAACAACGGATTCTATCTTAAATGTACTACGAGGAGATATTCTAAATATTGTTCAAAAAATTATTACATTTATTGTAACATTTTTATCTGTATTAACAAATTTTTTAAAATATGAAGTACGATCAATTCAACACAAACAAGCTGCTCAATCTTTTAACATAATATATAATGATATAAGAAATATGATGTGTATTTATAGAAAAGACCGCACAAATGCTATCAGATATATACAAAATATTATTAAAGAATATGATTATTTAGAAATTTCATCACCTGAAATATCATCCGATTTAATTAAACAACTTAAACAAGAAATTGACCGTGATGATAATATAAAAAATAAAAATATTATGCCAAATAACACATTTAGAGAAATCGAAGTTTTTGTTGACAAAAATGAAAATAATAATGAAAATAATAAAAATGAAAATATATTTACTATAAATGATTATGATTCATCTAATACAGATAAAGACGATAATAGAGACTATAGTAAAGAAGACAATGAAAATCAAAAAATAATTAAAAATGATACTCATAAATTTAAAATAAATAATATGCAAAATTTAGAAGAAATACATAATTGCTTTAGAATAGATGGTGATTTATCAGAAAAAGATAATATTACATTACATGATATACAACAATATAAAAATAATGGTCTTAATTTACAAACACAATACGAAATGACTCGATTTATGCATCATCACTCTTAAATTACTTTTTAAATTACCATTATTTTATTTCTTGCTATAATATATAACAATTATTTAATGAGAGATTATAACCCAACAATGCGAAATCTACATCCGGATCCTAAACAAAATGCATTTTTGAATGAACTAGCGAGTAAGGAAAAGGGTGACTCTTTATTTATCAACCGTAGAACCAACACAATTAGTAATATTCGTGATATTCCTAATATAGCGTCATATATGTATAAGCATGGTGAATTACCAAACACAACTATTACAAGACATAATGAAAATGTAGCTAAAGCTAAAGCTAAAGAAGGTTCTGGTAATAAACAACGCACCAAGAAATCTAAAAAGTCTAAGAAGGCTAAAAAGTCTAAAAAGGCTAAAAAGTCTAAAATGTCTAAAAAATCTAAGAAATCTAAGAAATCTAAGAAATCTAAGAAATCAAAGAAATCTAAAAAATCAAAGAAATCTAAGAAATCTAAGAAATCTAAGAAATCTAAGAAGACTAAGAAATCTAAGAAAACTAAGAAGACTAAGAAATCTAAGAAATCAAAGAAATCTAAAAAATCAAAGAAATCTAAAAAATCTAAGAAATCTAAAAAGTCTAAAAAGTCTAAAAAGTCTAAGAAGTCTAAAAAATCTAAGAAATCTAAAAAGTCTAAGACCATGAAGAAATCTAAAAAATCAAAGAAGTCTAAAAGGGCTAAGAAATCTAAGAAGTCTAAGACCATGAAGAAATCTAAAAAGTAAAAATTGTATACATTATAATTTTAATTATAACTTTAATTATAACTTTATATATAATTAAAGAAAATTTATATTTTACTTGTTATATATCCGTCATATATTTCAAAATTGCATCGTCTGTTAATGCATTTTGTCTGAATAAATCTCTTAATGTGTAAAATGTGTTTGTTTCAATTAAATTAAGAGACATATTGCCTGCTTTTTCAAGAAAATCTAAATAATTTATGAATGTGGTTGAATCATTAAAGTTTGTCTTTATTGTATTAACAATGGTTGTTTTAATATCACCCTTTACATCTGATAACTTTTCCTGTGAATGAAATAATACAAAATATATAAAAATAATAAATATACATAATAATATAGTATTACTATCAAACATTTTTAATAATATATTATAATATAATAAATTTAAAATTTAAAATTTAATCAAATTTATCTTTAATATAATAAATTTAAAATTTAAAATTTAATCAAATTTATCTTTATTATTAATAATATGATATTCAAGTGAACATGATTTTTCAGCATATTTTGATATATTAGGCATACTACCGTAACCATTCATACCATTTTCATCAAGAATGATAGTTTTACAAGGCAATTGAATACCATATGATTTTCTATTTTGTTGTTTCTTTTCGACCTTTTTAATTTTTTTCACAATTGAACTATATAGATTTTTTTTATGCGTTTTTATTAATTCATATTGTAACATAATAAGCTCCGTTGAAGTCCAATGACTCTTTGTTTTAATAGCTGATTCAAATTTCATATTTAATTGAAATAATGATTCCTTATCGATTTGTTTCATAACTCGATGTATAATCTCCATATTAATACCATTCCATAGTGTATCACACGGTTGTTCATCCAAAAATTTATCTGTATTTTCATATGACATTACTTTAACAGAATATAATCGTTCTGATATTTTATCAAATGAATTATATAAATATCCTTTTAATACACGTTTATATTTTTTTAGTAAATAATAGACACCATCTTCCATCTCTACAAAATAATCTAAACTATCCGTTTTAATGGTTTCATTCTCATATGGCGTCATCTTTAAACTAGATATTTCTTGTTCAAAAAAATTATTTATCCAATTATTTGTATATGATGGATTTTCTCCATATAAAATATTAAGAATTTCTTCTTTTTGCGTTTTTAAATCGGTTTTTATAATAATTTGCATCACTTTTATTTTATTATATAATTATAATATAAATAAATTTTTTAATAAATCTTAAAATTATTTAATAAATCAAATGATAAAATTAACCCAAAAATAGTACTAAAATTATACTTTATTTAATAAAATCATTTAAATATGATTTTAGTAAAAATCTAAATTGATTCTAATTGATTCCCAATTTTAGTTAAATAGAAGTACTTAATGCCCTAAATTTCATTGTAGTTGATATCCAATTATCAATATTCGATGATTTATATTGTATTTGTCCATTATTTGTTATACTAAATATAATATTAGATTGTTCACCCATAAAGGTAGAATTAATAAGCCATTTATTATTTGTTTGCAACCCTTTTAATTCGTACCCAGAATCTATCGTACCAGATAATGTCTCAATATGAACAGATACAAATGCATGAAAATACCTAACAATATTATTATCAAATGCAAAACCTACAACATCTGTAGAACTTATTTGATTATTATTTGCAGAAAAAGATACTTCTGAAAAAATATCACCAGGTGATGGAGTAAACTTAATATTATTTACATACAACTCTTCACCAACTTGAATATTTTTTGCAACAGATATACCACCACTTACTACCATTGCCCCTGATGATAAATTTGTCGCATTTGTTGTACTACCTAAGAATAGAGTGTCATTTACAAAATTTAAATCAGCATATGTTTGAATCGGGTCTTCGCCATTTCCTACAAGTATGGAACCAGCTGTAAAAAATGTCTGCCCAGTTCCTCCTACATTCACCTGTCGCACCATATTTCCTATCGTTATATTCGTATAAATGCCCTGTGATGTCGTTGTAGCCCTAAATCTTAATCTCCCCGTTCCCGTTACATTTGAATTTGTATACTGTATTTGACCAGCTGTACCTGTATTTATAATACTAAATTGTACATTGCTTGGATAATCACCAATAAATTTTTCAGTCATCACCCATTGACTCCCTTTTAATACACCATTTAATATCCATTGGTCATAAATATTTAATTCTGGTATTTCTAAATATGCCATCGCCTGAAAAGAACTCACATCTATATTTTCGAATAAAAAAGTAGTAACATCTGCTGGTACTAAAACATTATTATCTAAAATAAATGTCGTATCCTTTATATCTCCATTATTAATACCTAAATAAAAATCTACATATTCCTTATTTACGGCATCCAGTGGATTTACTGGTAATGATACACTTGTAATATTATTGTTACTCATATCTAGCACCCCGCCAATTGATACATTATTCTCAAGTATCGAATCACCATTTACATTTAAATCTTGACCTATTTGCACATCTTTTGCTATAGCCACACCTCCGCTAATAACTAATGCTCCACTTGATAAGTCTGTTGCATTCGTTGAACTTCCTAAGATTAAAGTGTCATTTACAAATTTTAAATCCGCATATGTTTGAATAGGATTCATGCCATCTCCAACAAGTATAGCACCCGCCGTAAAAAATGTCTGACCAGTTCCTCCAAGACTTACATCACGTATAATATTTCCTACAGTTATATTTGTATAAACACCCTGTGATGTCGTTGTAGCCCTAAATCTTAATTTTGCTGTTCCCGTTATATTTGAATTTGTATATTGTATTTGTCCAGCAGTTCCCGTATTTACGATGCTAAGCTGTACATTACTTGGATAATCACCAATAAACTTTTCATTCATCACCCATTGACTCCCTTTTAATACACCATTTAATATCCATTGGTCATAAATATTTAATTCTGGTATTTCTAAATATGCCATTGCTTGAAAAGAACTCACATCTGTATTTTCGAATAAAAATCCTATTACATTTGTAGGTATTAATACATTATTATCTAAAATAAATGTTGTATCCTTTAAATCTCCATTATTTAACCCAAGAAAAAAGTCAACATATTCTTTATTTACAGCATCTAACGGATTTGATGGCAATGATACACTTGTAATTTTATTATTACTCATATCTAACACTCCACCAATAGAAACATTATTCTCAAGTGTTGCATCACCCTTCACATCTAAATCCTGTCCTACTTGAACATCCTTCCCAATCGCCACTCCACCACTAACAACCAATGCACCATTTGACAAATTTGTCGCATTTGCTGTATTACCCAAGAATAATGTGTCATTTATAAATTTTAAATCTGCATATGTTTGAATTGGATTCGTACCATCTCCTACAAGTATCGCACCCGCAGTAAAAAATGTCTGACCAGTTCCTCCAAGACTTACATCACGTACAATATTCCCAATAGTTATATTTGTATAAACTCCCTGTGATGTCGTTGTAGCCCTAAATCGTAATGTCGCCGTTCCCGTTACATTTGAATTTGTATACTGTACTTGACCCGCTGTTCCGGTATTTATGATACTAAATTGCACATTACTTGGATAATCACCAATAAACTTTTCATTCATCACCCATTCATTTCCTTTTAATACACCATTTAATATCCATTGGTCATAAATATTTAATTCTGGTATTTCTAAATATGCTATTGCTTGAAAAGAACTCACATCTGCATTTTGAAATAAAAAAGCATCTACATTTGTAGGTATTAATACATTATTATCTAAAATAAAGGTTGTATCCTTTAAATCACCATTATTTAAACCCAAGTAAAAATCAACATACTCCTTATTCACTGCATCTAATGGATTTACTGGAATAGGTACACTAATAATTTTATTGTTATTCATATCTAACACTCCACCAATAGACACATTATTCTCAAGTGTTGTATCACCCTTTACATCTAAATCTTCTCCTATTTGCACATCTTTCGCAATAGCAACACCACCACTAATAACTAATGCACCAGTTGACAAATTTGTCGCATTTGCTGTATTACCTAATACCAATGTGTCATTTACAAACTTTAAATCTGCATATGTTTGAATTGGGTCCGTACCATTTCCTACAAGGATTGAACCAACTGTAAAAAATGTTTGCCCAGTTCCTCCAATATTTACATCATACACAGCACTTGCTATCGTTATATTCGTATAAACTCCTTGTGATGTCGTTGTAGCTCTAAACCGTAATTTCGCTGTTCCTATTACATTTGAATTTATATACTGTACTTGACCTGCTGTACCTGTATTTACGATGCTTAATTGTACATTACTTGGATAATCACCAATAAACTTTTCATTCATCACCCATTCTGAACCTTTTAATATACCATTTAATATCCATTGGTCATAAATATTTAATTCTGGTATTTCTAAATATGCCATCGCCTGAAAAGAACTAACCTCTGCATTTTGAAATAGAAAAGCTGTTATATTTGTAGGTATTGAAACATTATTATCTAAAATAAATGTCGTTTCCTTTATATCTCCATTATTTAAACCAAGAAAAAAGTCAACATATTCTTTATTTACAGCATCTAATGGATTTACCGGCACTGATACATTTGTAATTTTATTATTATTTACATCTAATTTTCCACCAACATATACATCCTTTGCAATCTTTGCACCACCGCTTACATCTAATACTCCACCAGAAGTTGAACTAGCATTTGTAGTTGAATTAATAGACAATGTATTTCCATCAAATATAAAATTATTAAAACCAATGACTTGCCCTGAACTACTTGCAACAATGACTTGCCCTTGCGTGAAATTACCACTAATACTACCACCACTAATAATATTACCACCTGTAAACTGACTTAAACGAGTATCAACATACCATTTATTTGCCACATCTAAATCAACGGATGGCGCAGTAACATTTGTTATAACTTTATTATTTGCATTTATACCGGATGATACAAATAAATCACCACGTACATCTAATTTTGTCGTAGGACTTGTAGTACCAATCCCTACATTTCCTGTACTATTTATACGCATTCTTTCATTCCCAACCGTATAAAAATATAAATTTCCATCTGTTACACTTGGACTAGCAGATGCCACTATTTTTGTTGTTTTCGCAATATCAATAACACCACCTAAAGTCCCCCAACTATTCCCTGCTCCAAAACCTTCATATTGTTCAAGTTCTGTATTATATCTAATATAACCTTGCTGAGGATTCGTTGGTCTAGCTAGATTATTACCAACTGGAATCTGTAAAGCAGGACCTCCTACAAATAAACTTTTTTGAATACGAACACCACCACTAATATCCAAGACTCCACCAGATGTTAAATTAACTGCATCTGCAGTTGAATGAATAGATAATACATTATTTAAATATGTAAATGATTCAAAACTAGTAATATTACCTTCAGTACTAGCTACAATTACTTGTCCTTGTGTAAAATTACCATTTACATTACCTACAGTTAATTCACTAATTAAATTATCAACATAATATTTATTTGCAGCATCATAATATGTCGTTGGTATTGCAACACTTGTAATTTTTTGATTATTCATATCAAGATAACCTAAGATATGCGCATTTCCTCCAACATATAAATTTTTATCAATACTTGCACCTCCATATACCTTAAATGTACCAC
>Ga0214923_10004102_pt1 | contig 17878 bp, 15 predicted proteins | sample LL1510_MetaG_FD_177993 | JGI IMG/M metagenome (GOLD analysis project Ga0214923, IMG submission 177993) | Freshwater microbial communities from Lake Lanier, Atlanta, Georgia, United States - LL-1510 | ecosystem: Environmental > Aquatic > Freshwater > Lake | place: USA: Georgia | collected... | reverse complement strand
TATGAATTCTTTTGTTGCCCTCTCTTACTTGGTATCAGCGGTTCTTTTTATTCTTTCACTTTACGGGCTTTCATCTCCGAAAACTTCCCGCATCGGAAATTATTTCGGCATGGCTGGAATGGCTTTGGCGATTCTGACCACTTTATTTTTACCCCAAGTTAAACATCACTTTTTAATTATAATCGCCATCGCAATTGGCGGCGGCATTGGTTACTTCATCACCAAAAAAGTTAAAATGACGGCGATGCCACAGTTGATCGCTGGCTTCCACTCTTTAGTTGGATTGGCCGCAGTTTTGATCGCAGCCAGCGCACTTTGGCTTCCTGACGCTTTCAAAATTCTTGACGGAAACAAAATCAAAATCGCCAGCCTTATCGAAATGGGCCTTGGAGTTGTAATCGGCGCGATCACTTTCACCGGCTCAATCGTCGCTTTCTTGAAGCTTAACGGAAATATGAATTCAAAATTAGTACTTTTTAAAGACACTCAAAAAGTTACTAAATACAGCGCTTACGCTCTTGGCGCCTTCCTTCTGCTTTTCTTTATTTTCGGATCAAAATTTTTCTTCATTCTTTTAACTCTTCTCGCTTTATTCATCGGCTTCATGCTGATCGCACCCGTTGGTGGCGCTGATATGCCGGTTGTAGTTTCAATGTTAAATTCTTACTCCGGTTGGGCAGCAAGTGGTATCGGCTTTACTCTTGCCAATCCACTTTTGATTATCACCGGTGCTTTAGTTGGCGCTTCTGGTGCGATTCTAAGTTATATCATGTGCAAAGCGATGAATCGCTCAATCATCAATGTAATTTTTAGCAGCTTTGGCGAACAAGCTGCCAGCAGCGGTGCAAGCGATAAAGAACAAAGACCAGTCAAACAAGCCAGCGCTGAAGATGCCGCTTATATGATGAAAGGCGCTTCAAGTGTCATCATCGTTCCGGGTTACGGAATGGCGGTTGCAGGTGCGCAACATGCAGTTGCGGAAATGACTCACGCACTTGAAAAAGCTGGTGTAGAAGTGAAATTTGCGATTCACCCAGTTGCCGGAAGAATGCCCGGCCACATGAACGTATTACTTGCTGAAGCTAATATTGATTACGAAAAAGTTTTCGAATTAGAAGAAATTAATAGCGAGTTCAGAAATACTGACATCGTGTTTGTAATTGGCGCCAATGACGTAACCAATCCAGCCGCCAAAACCGATAAAACCAGCCCAATTTATGGCATGCCAATTTTAGATGTTGGCAATGCTAAAACCGTTTTCTTTGTTAAGAGATCAATGAATGCTGGCTACGCTGGCATTGAGAATGAACTCTTCTACAACGATAATACCTTAATGATTTTCGGCGACGCTAAAAAAGTGTCGGAAGAAATCGTCAGAAATTTGTAATAAGAGGGAAATCCTCCTTTGAAAAAGGAGGTGTCACGCGTTACGCGTGACGGAGGATTTACTAGAGTTACGGGAAGTCTCAAAAATTTAAACTACCCGTAGCTCCATTAAATCCCCCTCCACCGCTTTCGCGGCTCCTCCCCCTTTTTCAAAGGGGGTTTTTAAAAACTATAAATCCGTTCAAAATGAAAACTAATGCTAACTCCCTGCGTGTCGGAAACGTCATCGAATTTCAAAATCAACTTTGGAAAGTTTTAAAACGCGAACATGTAAAACCCGGTAAAGGCGGCGCTTACATTCAAGTTGAAATGAAAAATATCGTGACGGGAAACAAAACCAACACTCGTTACAATTCTAGCGAAGACGTTGATGTGGCTTATGTTGAGCAAAAAAATTATCAGTTCCAATATTTCGACCAAGACGATTTAGTCGCGATGGATATGGAAAGTTTTGAATCTTTCAATTTACCAAAAACTTTGGTTGGCGAAGCTCTTCCTTTCTTGGTTGAAGGCATGGATATTCGTGTTGAATATTGCAACGACAAACCAATTTATATCGCCATTCCAGAACATGTTAATGCTACGATTTCTCAAGCTGACGCAGTTGTAAAAGGACAAACCGCTTCTGCTTCTTACAAGCCAGCAATCCTTGAAAATGGTGTACGCGTTATGGTTCCACCTTTCGTTGAATCAGGCGAAGAAATTATCGTCAGAACCGAAGATTTTACTTATGTCAGCCGAGTTAAAAATGGTAGCAACGCCAACTAAATCTATGAGAATTCCTTTTGTAAAAATGTCTGGCGCCGGAAATGATTTTATCATTTTCGATGCCCGCAAATCCAACATCACTTTGCTTCCAGAAAAAATTAAAGAAATTTCTGACCGCAAAAATATCGGCTGCGATCAAGTAATTATTTTAAAAGATTCTTCGCAAGCTGACTGTCTGATGGAAATTTACAATGCCGACGGATCTTTGGCTGGAGCCTGCGGAAATGCTTCTCGCTGCGTTGCGGCAATTTTAATGACTGAAAAAAATCATCGCGAAGCCAAAATCAAAACTGCTGCTGGCATTCTTAAATGCTGGAAAAGTGGCGATTTAATTTCGGTCGATATGGGTGTTCCAACTTTTGATTGGAAAAAAATTCCTTTAGATTCCGAAATCGAAACTCAAAAAATTTTCTTACACGATTTCGAATTTGCTTGCATAAACGTTGGCAATCCTCACGCCGTAACTTTCATCGATCAACCATTAACTGACGAAAAATTTTTTGAAATTGGACCAAAAGTTGAATGCGATCCAACTTTCCCTGAAAAAACTAACGTCGAATTTGCTCAAATTATTTCTGACGATTTTATTGAAGTGCGAGTTTGGGAACGCGGAAGCGGCGAAACTCTAGCCTGCGGATCTGGCGCTTGCGCTGTAGGTATTCTAGCGATCAAAAAAAATCTTACTAAAAAAAATAAAATCACCACCCGATTTAAAGGTGGCGATTTAGTAATTGAATGGAATGGCTTGGGATCGGCGGTCATCATGACTGGCGGCTTCGAAACCATCAGCACCGGCGAAATCGACAATTAAAATGAGACGTCATTTTCTGACTGCGTTATTATTTTTCTTTTCTTGCAACTGCCTCGCCCTCGCCCCTGAAACTCACCTTAGCGATGATTTACAAGAGCAACGCGCCATGCATCTTTTTCTTGAGGTGCGCTGCCTTGTCTGCCAAGGCCAAGTCATCGAAAATTCCAACACCGAATTTTCTTTCGAAATGCGCAAACTCATCCGCCAAAAAATTTCCGATGGCAAAAGCGATGAAGAAATTAAATCTGAATTAATAAAAGAATTCGGCACCGACATCTTAGTTTATTCCGACTTCGGCAAAAATAATTTTCTGCTCTGGCTGCTGCCGATTATCTTTGGAATCTCAGTTCCGGCTTACATCTTCTTTCGTAAAAAATAGGAATCACATATTAGCTAGCCACGTCGTCATTACGAGCGCAGCGTGGCAAACCAGAAAAACCCAACACTACACTGGGTTGCCGCGCTGCGCTCGCAATGACGAAGGTTGGCTAATCAAAATAAATTCCCCACAAAAAAACCCGCCACACCTTTCGATGTGACGGGTTTTTTGTTTTCTTGAGAATCTAACTTAAAAAAACTATTCAGCTTTAATGTTAGCTTCTTTGAAATATCTAGCAGCGCCAGGGTGAACTGGGGCTAGGTGACCTTCTCTAACCATGTCTTCTTTTTTCAAAGAAGAGAATACTGGATGTAAAGTTTTGAAGTTGTCGAAGTTTTCGAACACAGCTTTAGTCATGTTATAAACAACATCAGCAGAAACTTTTTCTGAAGTAACAACTCCAGCTTTAACACCGAAAGTATCGATATTGCTTTGGTTGCCAGCGTACATTCCGCCTGGAATTATTGCTTTAACATAGAAAGAATTTGCTTTGATTAGCTTTTCAACAGTTTCTTTGTCGATGCTAAGGATTCTAGTTTTGCAAGTTTGAGTGGCTTCTTGAAGAACGCCATTCGGGTTACCTGCAGCATAGATCATAACGTCAATTTTACCGTCGCATAAAGCTTTTGGTTGTTCAGATGGCTGTAAGTAAGTGATTGCTGAGAAGCTAGATTTAGTCCAACCTTTTGCAGCCATTAAAACTTCCATAGTGGCGTACATACCAGAACCTTGTGGTCCGATATTTACTCTTTTGCCAACGATATCGTCTAATTTTTTAATGTCAGATTTGTCTGAAACAGCCATTGTAAAGGTTTCAGAGTAAAGAGAGAAAACTGATCTCAATTCTTTGAAAGGCTTTTGGTCAGCGAAGAAACCAGTGCCATTGTAGGCGTGATATTGCCAGTCAGATTGAACGATACCGAAATCAATCGAACCATTTCTGATCGCATTTAAGTTTGAAACTGAACCGCCAGTTGATTCAACTGAACATCTGATACCATGTTCTTTTCTGCCTCGATTAAGAAGACGGCAGATTGCGCCGCCAGCAGGATAATAAACACCTGTAATACTTCCCGTTCCAACTGAAATATATTTAGTTGATGCAATGGAATCTGTAGCAAATGTAGCAACAGATAAAACTACTAACGCCTGTAAAAAACTTTTTTTCATTTGAGAAATGTCGGGAAATAGTTGAAAGGACTGGCTCGGCTGTAGGAGTACCGGCAAGAATGAATAGGTTTTGTTGGAAGTTCAAAATTGGATTTTATTTTTAAAAGTCAAAATCTTTTTAAAATATAAAACGTTTAAAAGTAGCAATTTCTTTTAAAAACCTTGTACAGAGCCTACGCCCTAGTTCTTAAAAAGTAATAATTTGACATTAGAAAAGTCGGTCTGTAACTTGAATTCGAATTCATGTTGGTCACGCTTACTCTCTAGGCTCTCCGCAGGCATCTTAATCATTTTAAGATCGCATCAATTCAACCACAAAACAAAATTACCCGAGTTACTTCGACTCAGTTATATTAATCAAAAATTCATAAATTATGAAACTTTGGCAGCAAGTTCTTATTGGCCTTTTTTTGGGTGTCGTAGCCGGTGTTGTTTTGGGGGAAAAGGCAGCTGATTTAAAAATTTTCGGCACAATTTTCATCAGCTTGATTAAGATGGTGATTGTTCCTCTTATTTTCTTCGCATTACTTTCCGGCATCACTTCAATGGATGGACAAGGAAACTTCACCAGAGTTGGTTTGAAAGGTTTCAGCGCTTATATCTTAACCGCAATCTTCGCCGTATTAATTGGACTTACTGCCGGTATCGTATTTCACCCAGGAACTGGTGTTGACCTTCACGCTATCCTTTCAAGTTCAGACGTGGCTCAACCAGTTGCAACTGCAAAAGCTCCGCCAACAGTTACCGAATTTTTACTGAACTTAATCCCAGTAAATCCTTTGAACTCAATGGTTAACGACAATTTCTTACAAATTATCGTCTTCTCTATTTTCACTGGTATCACTATCAACCTGATCGGCGAAAAAGCTAAACCACTTAAAGAAGTTATCTATTCTGCCTCTCAAATGGCTTTCAAAATGATCGAATTGATTATCAGACTTGCACCTCTTGGTGTGTTTGGTTACATCTCTTGGGTTGTTGGAACTCAAGGTATCGAAATCTTGGAATCTTTGGCAAAACTTATCGTTGTAGTTTTAGCCGCCTGCACTTTCCAATATTTAGTATTTGGTTTGATGATTTTGGTTTTCGCTCGTTTGTCTCCTTTGCCATTCTATCGCAAAATTCTTTTCACTCAATCAATCGCTTTTGCAACCAGCAGCAGCAAAGCTACTCTTTCTACTGCAATGTCACAACTTCAAGAAAGACTTGGCGTTTCTAAAACCAACTCAAATTTCTTGATGCCACTTGGCGTTTGTATCAACATGGATGGAACTGCAATTTACCTTGGTATCTGCGCCTTGTTCTTCGCTCAAGCTTATGGAATCGATTTGACCACTCAAAATTACATGATGTTGGTTTTAACTTGTACTCTTGGTTCAATCGGCGCTGCCGGAATTCCAAGCGGATCAATTATCTTCATGAGCATGGTTCTTTCATCAGTTGGCTTGCCAATTGAAGGTATAGGCATCATCCTTGGTGTTGACAGAGTTTTAGACATGGTAAGAACTACTGTAAATATCACTGGTGACAGTGCAATTACTCTAATCGTTGATAAATCTGAAGGTGCTTTAGATGAGAAACTTTATTACAAAAAAGACGTATAAGAATCCGATGAAACAAAACCTAAATCAGCTACGTAAGTGTTTGCTCACTTGCGTAGCTTTTTTTGTGACTTTTTTAAGTACACAAGAATCATTCGCCAAAGTTGCCGAGAAAAACCTTCTCCAACAATACGCCACCGAGCTTGAGGAAGTTGAAGCTTATCTCAATAATATCAAAAATCTGACCGCAAAATTTGTACAAGAAACTTCTGAAGGCAATAATGCCGAAGGAAAACTTTATCTGTCGCGCCCTGGTAAAATGCGGGTTGAATATGATGGTCAGCAAAAAATTCTGATCATCGTTAATGGTTCAGTTTTGTCTTATACCGATCTGGAACTTGATGAAACTTCCTATCTTGGCACAAACACAACACCGGCATCATTTTTAACTAGAGCCAACATTTCTTTTTCCGCCAAAGATGTTGAAATCACCGCCATCAAGAAATCTGAACATCAAATCAAGATTTCAGTGATGAAAAAAAATCGTAAAGAAGCCGGAGAATTCAGTGTCATTTTTGCAACTAATCCTTTGAAATTTATCAAAATGGAAGTCAAAAATGATCTTGATCAAATCACCAGCATCACCTTGAAAGATCCTGATTTCTCTAGCTCGATCGCTAATAGTCTTTTCGTAATCAAAAATAAAAATTTACCAAATTAATGGGCGCCAGTTTTTCAAATCAAAAAGGAAATAACAAAAAACGCCGCATAATCAGCGAAATAAATATCACGCCTTTTGTCGATATTTTGCTGGTTCTGCTAATTATTTTTATGGTTGCAGCACCAATGATGAACAGCAGCATCAATGTTGATTTACCGAAAGGTTCTGCCACTCCCGTAAATGAAAAAGTTCAGCCGATTGCCATCTCCATCAAATCCGACGGCACACTTTTCGTTCAAGATGATTCCGTAAAATTAGCCGGACTTTCTGCCAAACTACTAGAAGTCACCGGAAATAACCTTAACAGTAAAATTCAAGTTCGCGCCGATAAAAAAATCGATTATGGCCGTGTTATGGAAATCATCAAAACCGTCAATATGACTGGATTTTCTCAGGTAGTTTTAGTCACCGAATTCGCTCAATGATTAAGAATATTCTCTACTCTTTATTCCTGCACTTCCTTCTGCTGTTGCTTGTTTACGCCAATTTTAATCTCAAAACCATCAACAATAGCAAATCTAGCGAGATTTCGGTTAGTTTAATTTCAATCTCAGGAAATGAAGACGCCAATAAAAGTAAAACCGCGCAAGACGCGGTAACCGAAAAAGCTCCCGAAGTTCCAAAAAAAGAAGCCGCGAAAGAAGCTGAATCGCAAAAAGAATCGAGCAAAAATAAAGTCGCTTCATTACCAAAAAGAATGGCAAAAGCACGACCAACAAAATCGGTCGCAAAACCTGTCAGCAAAGAAAGCGCGGAAGCTGCGAAAGAAGTTGAAAAACCAGAAGATCAACCGCAAGAAAGTGGCAAAGAAAAACGCGATGAAATCGATAATCAAAATTTAGAAGATAAAAAAACCAACGAGCCAAGAAAAGATCAAGATGTTGGCTCAGAAAAACAATCCGATCAAAAAAAGGACGCTGATAGTAAAGAAAATGTCAGCGCTAATTCCGAAGCCAAACAAGCGCAAAACCTTGAGAATGTTGATTTATCAGCCCGCGAAAAATTTAATATTCAAGCGCAACTAAAAAGATGTTATTCACGCGCAATTTCCGAAACTAACTTTCACAATAAAACTCGCATCATGGTAGAAGTTTCAATCAACGAAGACGGCGTTATTGAGTCGGATATTGACGATCTGGTTGATATGGAAAAATATAATGATCCAAAAGAAGTCAATTACAAAATTGCTATTGACAATGCACGTCGAGCTATTGATTTATGTAGCCCTATTAGAAATTTACCGGTGGAAAAATATGAAATCTGGAAAGAGATAGTTTTAGATTTCGGTGACGATTCTTAGATTACACCATTTCTATTTGGAAGTTATCGTCATTGCGAGCGAAGCGCGGAAAACCAGTGTAGTGTCTGGTTTTTCTGGTTTGCCGCGCTTCGCTCGCAATGACGATGTTAGAAAATATTTGACACCCTCTTTAGACGAAATAATTTTTCTATCCTGCCCCTCAACTCACATTTTAAAAAATATGCAAAACTTAAATCCCAACGCTAAAGAACAAGAAAATCAAATTCCTAAAGAAGCCGCTCAAGTTTTGAAGGTTCTAGAAGAATTAGAAAATTTCACTGCTGAACTTAGAAAAAAAGTTATGGCTGAACTCAAAACCAACAACAATTTGGTTCACCTAAAACTTAATGATATGTAGTTTGAAGATTGGCGGCGAATTATTTGCCGCCAATTTCTTTGATCCGTTCTCTCTCTCCTGCAATATTTTTTGCGATCCCGATTCCAATCAGAAGATTCACCGCAAAAATTGCCAAGATGCTCACCATAATAATCATAGTCTCGTTCATCTTATCATTCTTGAAAGACAGCATCACAATCAAAACTAAAAAACTGCTGTAAGAAACCGACAGGCAGGAAATTTTTTTGATATATTCCTCAAAGAAAAAAAGGCCAAGAATGCCGCAAAGACTCGACAAAATCAATAAGGCACAAATTGATAGAAAGCTGATATCCATATTTAAAATTATAGTTATTTGAAGCCCCAACCATCAGACCATCGATGAAATTCTTCAATCAATTTTTCATCACTTGCAGAAAATAGAACCGACAATTAAAAAGATGTCAGACCTCCTTTGAAAAAGGAGGTGGCGCGAAAGCGCCGGAGGATTTACGTTAAGCACGGGTAATCTTTAAAAAATATAGACTTCCCGTAACTCACCTAAATCACCCGTCATCGCTTGACAGCGATGCCACCCTCTTTTTCAAAGAGGGTTAAAAACAAAAAAATTAAATTACAAAAAAATGACCATCCGCGTTGCTATTAACGGCCTTGGCAGAATTGGCCGCTGCGTTACCCGTGCAATTTTTGAAGATCCAAAATATTCCAATATCGAGCTTGTAGCCGTCAACGGCCCAGCTCCAGCAGAAACTCAGAAACATCTTTTGAAATATGATTCAATTCACGGACGCTTCTCAAAGTCAGTTGAAATTGATGGCAGCTATCTGGTAATCGATGGCAAAAAAGTTCGTTTATTTGGCGAACGCGATCCAAAAAAATTACCTTGGGCTGATTTGAAAATCGACGTGGTTTTAGAATGTACCGGCGCTTTCACTCAATATGCCGATGCTCACCAGCACGTTGACGCCGGTGCAAAAAAAGTTATCATCTCTGCTCCAGCAAAAGAAGATTCAGTTAAAACCATCGTTTATGGTGTGAATGACGAGATGCTAAAACCAGAAGATAAAGTTTTCTCGGTTGGCTCTTGCACCACCAACTGCTTGGCTCCAATCGCTAAAGCAATTAACGATGTAGTAGGAATTGAAAAAGGTTTTATGACCACAATTCACGCTTACACCAACGACCAAAACGTAGTTGACAATTCTCACAAAGATTTACGCCGCGCCAGAGCTTGCGCTATGTCAATGATTCCAACTTCAACTGGTGCTGCTAAAGCAATTGGTTTAGTTCTTCCAGAATTGAAAGGAAAATTAGATGGCGGCGCGATTCGCGTTCCAACTGCTAACGTTTCAATGGTCGATTTAACTTTCATCGCTAAACGCGAAACCACCAAAGAAGAAATTAACGATGCTGTTAGAAAAGCAGCAGCTGGCAGAATGAAAGAAGTTCTGCAAATCGTTGACGAACCTTTGGTTTCAATCGATTTCAATCACACTGGCTTCAGCTCTTGCTTCGATACCACTCAAACTAAAGTTATGAGCGGTAACTTTGTGAAAGTTGCTTCTTGGTACGATAACGAATGGGCTTTCTCTTTAAGAATGTTGGATGTGACTAATTTGTTGAAGTAATAAATTCCATCTCAGCCGCTGTTCTAGCGGCTGAGATGTGATCAGGTTTACAAACACCACCCAGCCACAGATTTTTAAATAGCATTTACTCCACCATCATTATTTCTATCCCTACTCCGCTCTAGAACATTACTAGCCCTAGATTGATGGGGATCTGACAAAGGCCTAGAGTTAATTAGTTCTCCTTCACTATTTCCAAACAGCGATTCCACCATTTCAGTCTGATATATTGTTTGTTCTGCTTCTGTCATTTGTAGGCTTGCCGTTGTCGTTAATATCTCATCATAAACCTCAGTTGCCGTCGCTTTCACATCTTCTTCATTTAAAACTTCTGATGAAACTTTTACTTCTGGATCTATTTCCACTTCAACCAAATCTAAACCTTCTGAAAAGATATTTCTGTATCCATTACATTCTGGCATAGACAAACGATCATATAAATAATCTCTTGCTTCCTTGCTAAAAGTATTGCGCAGAATCACATCTTGCAATGTCGTATTCGGCGCACTTGGGGCTGAGATTGTAGACATTAAATCATGGGTGAAATTGCATAAACAGGGTAAAACCACCACGGGATTTTGACTGAAACATTGACTTTATTGATTGTAAGTCACTTTTCTATTTCCAGAAATGCCTATTTTTCTTAGAGGGCGTAAGGATGGCTATGTAAGTCAAAAAGTCTCTACCCATACTAAATAAGGCTAGAGATAGTTTTTAGGTGTCATTATTTTCTTTTTTACTTCCTCATCTTCGTAATAAAAAACCTTCTTTGAGATAATTGGCTGCTCACCGTTTCTTAGAATAATTTGTGAATCCGTGGATAGATTCATAGCTTCTTGCCAGGATATCAGTTCAAGATTATTAGATTTATTAAGACAAAGTTGTGATATGTTATTGGCGGTTTTGAAACTTTTGGCGGCAAAGAAAATTTTAGTATCACAATCTGATGTTATTGCCGAAGTACCATTTTCTCCGTACACATTTTCTATACTTTCAATGTCAGCAGCGATCAAAAATAATTTTATTTTGTAGCCTCTAAAATAAGATACTGCCGCTGCCATCATTTCTAGTTTTCCGAGCGAATAAAATTCATCCATGAATAAACAGACTCCGCCATTTTCATCATTATATCCCAGTTCAGAAGCGGTTGTTGCAAGTCTTTCGAAGGCGTGATCGTAGAAGAATTGCATCACTGGCTGTAATCTATCGCTATCAGTAGGATTCAACCCAACGTAAAGCGTGGTTTTATTTTTCTTAAAATCAGCAATATCAAAATCTGATTTGGAAGTGGCATGGTCTATCAAAGGATTATTCCAAGGCGCTAAATAGTTGCCTAAAACCCGAATAATAGAATTTTGTTCATGCTTATCTTTCGACAAAAAAGACTTAATTTGGCTGCGCGCAAATGGGTGAAGATCATTTTTTAATTTCTCATTCGCATCGGATAATTCCTGAGTTAAATCACCGATAAGCATTCTGGCAATTTCACCAAATGATTTAGTTCTGGCAGTGTTGGCGCCAAGATAAAGAACTAACGAGGTAAATAAATTCTGAGCACAAACTGCGTAATCACTGCGATCTTTAATCAAAAGATGAGCGAGCTTCTGAATATCATCAATAATTTTTGTTGGATCAGAGCTGATAAAATCTAGTGGATTATATCGATTGGTTTTGTTTTTTTCACCAAGCGGGTTCCACAAAAAAATCTTATGACCGATAGAGGCTCTGTAGCCACTAGTGAGTTCATAATTTTCCATTTTAATATCGTGAACAATTGCTGATTCTTCAAAAGCCAAAAGGCTTGGAATTACAAAGCAAACTCCTTTGCCAGAGCCATGTGGAGCAAGTAGCATGATGTGGCTGTAATCATTATCTTCGACGAAGAGTTTTTTGCTGTTAGCATCAAGACCAAGTAAAATATTATTTTTAGAATTCATTTTTCTCCTGAGATTTTTCCGTTATCTGTGCATGAAGGGGTTATAATGTTTAAAAATTATATTTCATTAGCTCCGCTTCTACTTATACCAACCATCTTTTCTACATAACTTTTTTCTGGGCTAGGCGATGGTTTTTTAGGATGCTGAAGATCAAGCGCATCAGCTCTTTGCTTTTGAAAAGCATCTAATTTTCCTTTAAATTCTTCATAAGATTTTTCTAGACCTTGTCTCATTTCTACCAATTGATTTTCAGAATAATTTTTAGAAAGCTCTAAGCTTTTTTGATATAATTCAGGGGATAATCTCGGTGTTGTAGACCTCTCTTTTTTGATTAAAGCATGAGCAAGAGGAAGGGTTAAATTTTCAAAACCAACCATTACAACCGCTACTTTATTTTCTTTTGTATCAACAAAAGCATTGCTGTTTGAGCCATAGCCAAGGCCGCCATGATTTCTGTAATGTTGATAGGCGGGATTGGAGTATGACTCATAGCCAAATCCATAAGTTTCGCCTTGAGAATTGAGGCTACCATCTAATTCATGTTTTAGCACTTGTCTTGAATTAAAAATCTCAAGAGTTTTGGGTGTCTTGAAAATACTAAATTCTGGTTCGCTATGCAAAACGTGGAATGCAATTTTACTCATCGACTCAGGATTAGTATAGCTTCCACCACAGGCCATATCATAAAAATGCGAAGGAACTTCTCTAAATTTCCCACTGTGATAATCCTTGCCAAACTTCACTTTTAATTCTGGATTTGAAGCAACTTGAGTTTTTCCATCAGCAACTTCCATTTGATCGGAAGTAAAAAATTTCAAATCTTCTGATTGCTCTTCACCAACTTTTTCTCTAACTCTACTTATCACAAGCTCATCAACCACATCACCAAATTTAGTTGTGCGGCCTTTTTGTTCGCTATCAATCGCAAGAATGACTCTTCCCAATAATTCATATCCCAGATCATTATAAAAATATTCGCCAATTCTCTCACCAAATTCTCCGGTTTTTGGTTTTTTTGTGGCGTCAATCATTTCTTCCTGCGTAAGTTTTCTATTGGAGTCGTGGAAGGTGCCACTTTCAACGCGAGCAAGTCCTGAAGTGTGTTGAGCTAAATGTTGTAAAGTTATGTCTTCAAAATTCGGCTGTGATTCTAGCTCTGTTTGAATATAAGTTGAGTCTGAATAATGTCTTTTTAGAAGCGGTAATAAGGTAGATAATTTTGTATCAATTCCATTTGGCAAAAATTGTTGATATTTTTCTTCCTCGGTCATTCTCAGCATTGCAGCCGCAGTAAACATTTTAGTCATGCTATCGGCACTAAACAAAGTGTCGCTTCCAACACCTTCAGATTGATGATTTCTGGTTTTTAATCCTGACCCGCCAAGTTCTGTGACGGCAACAGAAGAAAATACTGGAATTCCATCAGTTCCAGTATTTGGCTTAACCTCAAGTTTATGCCCAAGTTCAGAAAATTTTTTGTCATCCGCTATAAGTGCAAAAGTAGCATTTTTTGGATCTTTAAATTCAGAAGGAATCGGACTTCTCATAATTAGCAAAATTTGAATTATTAAAAATAAGCCAATGATACCAATAAATACTTTGGCTAACTTTGATCTCATAGAGCTGGTTTTGTTGAAGGTATTTATTGATGAATAAACCTACCCCAGAATGTCAAAAAAATCATTATTTTTCACTTGGAGTAGCAGTGGAAAATCTGGTTAAAACCTTTAGGGGGAATTTAATAAAATACCACTTAAGTTGTCTTGAACTAAAATTTTTTAAACAATCGCAGCAAGTGAATTCACCAAAATGATACAAACTTGTTCATGTAAATTGCCTTCTTAGGTGGAGTGCTAATTTAACTAATTCCCACCCACCTATAAAGACTAGCCCTTGAGATACTTAATGTTTTGCAGATTTCTTTTATCTCAATCGTCTTATCGGCATACATATTTTTAGCTGTTTTAATTCTTGGATCATCGGCAGTAATCGGTCTTCTACCGCCAAGCTTTCCCCTTGCTCTTGCCGCAGATAATCCAGCTTTAGTTCTTTCTTGAATAAGTCTTTTTTCAAACTGAGCTAATGAAGAAAAAATATTAAAGATCAGCTCTCCTGAAGCTGTTGTGGTATCAATTGCTCCATCGCAAATTGATTTGAATGAAATTTTATTTTTCTTCAATCCCTCTATCAAAGATATCAAGTGGGGCATTGATCTGCCTAATCTATCAAGCCTCCACACAATTAAGGTGTCGCCTTCTTTCATGGAGCTTAGGCATTTTTGCAATCCCGGTCTTTCTGTTTTTGATCCCGAAGCCTTATCAACAAAAATATTTTTCTGCAAACATCCAGCTGCCTTTAGCGCATCAAGCTGAAGATTTAATTCTTGTTCAATGGTGCTCACTCGAGCATAACCAAATTTCATTTTCGATAGTTTAAGATTTTTAAGAAATTTTATTCAGAGCGAAAAAGTTCATTAACAACTAAAAAGTCTCACTATTGAACTCATTATTAAGAAAATACTACAAAGAATCATAAGACAAGTATTTAATACAGATGCATCAGCTAAAATCAGCTGTGCTGATTTTTCTTTTGTCTGTCTCATAAAACGAGCGTTTGATAAGACAGCTGATTTTTTAATTTATTAACCTTTCTCATCATCATGAGCACTCACATTAAAATTTTTAGTCAGCAGGATATTCAAGATTTTGACGCCGTTCCAAAATTTAGCGGGGAGGATCGTAAGAAATTTTTCTATACACCAATATGGGCAAAAGAGATATTAAAAGAGTTAAAAACTCCGATTAATAAACTTGGGTTTACCCTTCAGCTTGGATATTTTATGGCATCCAACAAGTTTTTCTCGAGCAAATCATTCGATCAACAGGATATAAACTTTATCGTAGTAAAATTACCATCATTCCGCTCTCGCATTAATCTTTCAAACTATACTGATACTAATCTCAAGAGGCATAAGGAAATTATTTTAAGCAATCTCGGCTGGAGTAAATTTGATGAAAATGCAAAAAAGCTTTTAGCTGCAGAGGCGGCAATACTGTGCTCCAAACAGACCAAGCCAAGATTGATGTTTATTTCTTTGGTTGAATTTCTTCGATATAAAAAAATTGAGGTACCAACTTATCACGCTATTTCAGAGATTATTACCCAAAGCCTTAACGAGTTTGAGAGGCGCCTTATTCTTTTGCTGAAGAAAAATCTTGCATCAAATGATCGGGAAATTCTTGACGACTTGTTAGCTGAGGGAGATGAGTACGTTGATGGTGACAAGCAAGATCTGAAGTTGAAGCGTTATAAATTAACTTTGCTCAAGAAAAGCCATCAATCCACAAGGCCACTTAAAATTAAAGAAAATATCGATGATCTCAAATCTCTTCATATTATTTTTCATCAGCTACAGCCTGTAATTAAGAGATTGGGATTAACTTCCGAGGTAATTCAGTATTACGCTCAAATTGTCATCAAATCCAAGATTTTTCAAATGCATCAAAGGGAAGAAAAGAGACATCTTTTTCTTTTAGCCTTTGTTGTTCACCAATTTTACCAGCTCAATGATATTCTAATTGAGATCTTGATGCAATCAGTGCTTTCAACACTTGCCAGTAGTACTCGCGAGAATAAGGAGAAGTTCTACGAGGAGCGACAATCTAAACATCAAATGATTAGCGACCTTTCTCATAAGCTGGAAAAATATATCAGCATTCTTGAGCAAGTTGAAATAACCATTCAGAATGATCAGCTATCAAGTGAAGATAAGATTTTTGCAATCAAACAATTTTTACCAAACGCTCAGAAACATGAATACAACTCTCTTCATGAGGAATTGAGGATTTTAAGCAAAGAGTCCAATTACATTGCAAAAAACGATGATTATTACGCCATTCTGGAATCAAAGTCTGTTAAGCTTCAGAACCGCGCTTCCGATATTATCAAGCATCTTGAGTTTGATGAAGCTACTTCCAGTCAGAATTTAATTGAGGCCATAAATTATTATAAGCGCAAGGACGGTGCCTTGGCTAATCCACCTATGGATTTTCTTGATACAAGTGAACGCATTAGAGTTTTTGATCAAAACAAGAAGTTGCGCATTTCACTTTACAAAACTCTGCTTTTTGAAAAAGTGGCCTCTGCTGTCAAATCTGGAGCACTAAATTTACGCCATTCCTACAAGTATAAAGCATTTGATAATTACCTTGTTTCACAGAGCGCATGGCAACATGGAAGAGAGGAGTTATTGAACAAAGCTGGATTGATGAAATTCAGAGAGTTTACAGATTTAGAATCTGAATTATCAAAAGCTGTCAGAGATCAATTCAAAACGACAAACAAAAAGCTGGCAAATGGAGAAAATCTTCATGCCTCAATTATTGAAAAAAGTGGCAAATTAAAGGTTCAAACTCCACCTGAGGAAAAAGAAATATTAGAAACTTCAATCGATCTTTTTCCAAAGGATAGCTTCGTTTCTTTATTTGAAATACTTTCAACAATTGGTGAGTTGTGTAAATTTACAGATTCTCTTGAATATTGGCAGGTTAAATATAGCCGAGAAAGACCATCAGATCATGCATTCTTTGCGAGCATTATTGGCTATGGCTGCAATCTTGGTATTCACAAAGTATCTAGAATTTCTCGCAATGTAAATCTTAGTGAGCTGGAGAGTGTCGTTAATTGGTATTTTACCAATGAAAACCTTCTTCGAGCCAACGATAAGATATTGGCAATGATTGAAAATCTTCAGCTACCAAAGCTATTTAAGAGAAATCAAAATGTCATGCATACCAGTAGTGACGGGCAAAAATTCAATATTGGTGTTGAATCTCTAAATGCGGGTTATTCATACAAATATTTTGGGAAAGGCAAAGGAGTTAGTGTTTACAGCTTTATTGATGAGTGTCACAGACTGTTTTATTCAACGGTCATTAATTCATCAGAACGCGAAGCTGCATATGTAATTGATGGGTTACTTCATAACGACGTCGTGCAAAGTGATATCCATTCCACCGATACTCATGGATATAGTGAGATCGTTTTTGCTGTAACGCACTTACTGGGAATTTCTTTTGCACCACGCATTAAGGATTTCCGCGATCAGAATTTATACTCTTTTGATGCAGTTTCTGATATAAAGAATCTCGGTTACAAGATTCTGCCCACTAGCAAAATCAATACCAAAATTATTGAAGAGCAATGGGACGATATTTTGCGCCTAGTTACGACAATCAAACTTAAAGAATCTCCAGCTTCTCAGCTTTTTCGAAGGCTTAGCTCATATTCCATACAGCATCCACTTTATCGAGCACTGAAAGAGTTCGGCAGAATTATCAAAACACTCTTTCTGCTCAGATATATTGATGATCTGGAGCTCAGACAATCAATTGAAAAACAGCTCAATAAATTAGAGAGTTCAAACAAATTTGCCAAAGCGGTTTTTTATGGAAATAATCAAGAGTTTCAGCAATCACTCAAAGATGAGCAATGGATTGCTGACGGCTGCAAAAGGCTGATCGAAAATGCAATCATCTGCTGGAATTATCTCTATCTTTCCCAAAAGGTGATTGATACTCAAACCGAACAAGAAAAGCAGAATTTATTAAATGCTATCAAAAGTGGCTCAGTAGTTGCTTGGCAGCACGTTAACTTGCAAGGGGAGTATGACTTCTCTGAGGAGACTTTGAAGAATTCTATTAAGTTTAAGCTACCGGAGCTAATGGAATTGCAAATTTAAGAAAGCTTAAAAGCTATCTCTAGCCTTGCCTGGTATAGAAAGAGACTTTTTGACTTACATCGCCCCGCTTACGACCTCTAGTAAAAACAGGCATTTCTGGAAAAGAAAAAGTGACTTACAGTCAATAAAGTCAATCTTCCAGTCAAAATCCTGGTGAGTA
>Ga0214923_10004101_pt1 | contig 17878 bp, 18 predicted proteins | sample LL1510_MetaG_FD_177993 | JGI IMG/M metagenome (GOLD analysis project Ga0214923, IMG submission 177993) | Freshwater microbial communities from Lake Lanier, Atlanta, Georgia, United States - LL-1510 | ecosystem: Environmental > Aquatic > Freshwater > Lake | place: USA: Georgia | collected... | reverse complement strand
TAAAAACTATACAATTTCGATCCTTACAAACCTTTCTAAATAAAGTCGCAATCCCAAATCCTAATATTACAGAAAAAAGAATTTTACCTTTAGAACTATTAATTATTTTTTGTAATGCTAATTTTTTCATTTATATATATATTTGTATATAAATATATATATATATATATATATATTTATATTTATTCATATCTATATCTATCCATATCTATTCATATCTATTCATATCTATTTATCATCCTATTGATTATTGAATTGGTGCTATCGCAATATCATTCACATTGGATGGACACGTTACGCCATCTGTATCAAATTCAAAACAATTGCCTACTTTGTCTTTATATTGTATTTTATCTATATTGCTGGGAGTAGGATAGACATAAATGATGGTAGGAGGAGGTTGATTTATATAGACAAAAAATAAACCAATTGCTAAACTAATAAAAAAAATTTTACTATCAATGTATTTACTTATCATTTATATAAAATACTATTATTTTATTTTCACGTTTATCATTCGTATTAAGAATTTGAAGGTCTTTATTTGTGTATGATTTTTGTACTAACTGGATTGTATTAATAGTGCTAGTATCGAGTTCTGTAATTTTATATTTTAAATCTAATAATTTTTTATTAATTGTTTTAATTTCTTTATAAATATCCATTACCTCGACCATCAATTGTTTATCCTTTGTTCTCTCATAGCTGCTAATCATGTTTTTTAAGGATGTAATGGAATCAATTAATTTATCGGTTTCTATGCTTATCGATGGCAAATTTTCAACATTATATAATGTAAGAAATTGAGTATATGTGGATTGATATAATTTAACAATCATGATTAAATTAGTTTTAAGTTCTTCAAACGCATCAATTGTTTCTTGTTCGCTCTTTAATCCATGTATAAAGTCTAATTTACTATTAATTATACTCGTTTTATAACTTGTTATTATTGCCGTTTGTTGATGGAGAACCTCGGCGATTGTTAAATAACTCGATTTTTCTAATTCAATATTAAATTTACAAGGCGACTCTCGATTCCCGCATTTAGCAATTAATTTGTTTTTATCTTGAATAAAAATAGACCCTCCGGGCTTTCCACAAACAACGCAGGTTTTTTTAAGTTTTAAAAATTTATTTCTTTTTTCTTCCTTTGTAAGCTCACTAGAAATCGCAAGTTCTTTAATTTTTTTGTTAATTTTACTCTCATAGTCTTTTTTATAAGAATAAAATGTTTTTAAAGCATCATTAAATTCACTTGTAAATTCAAACTCATTTGTGCTAGTATTCATTAAAGTACTAAAAGAAAAATAATTAAAAGTATAAAAGTATAAAAGTATAAAAGTATAAAAGTATAAAAGTATAAAAGTATAAAAGTATAAAAGTATAAAAGTATAAAAGTATTTAAATAATCGGTAAATCCGTAATTAGATTTTTATGTTCTTTACTCTTTTCATAAGAAATTTTATGTAATTTTTCAAACAAATATTGTTTTTTTAATTTTTCTTTGATTGCTTTTTCTTCTGGAGTTAATTTACCTTTATATCTATAATATAAAATGAGAGCTATACTACCAATAAATGCTATACACAAGGTAATATTTATAAGTATTGTGAAATAATAATTTTTAAAATTTCTAACTTCTCTTAATGATTTTTTAATTAAATATTTATTAATAGTTTCAGTTAAGAAAGGTTTTGTGTGTTCCATTAATATAAATAAATACTCAAAAAAAAAAATAGTTACTATCTATAAATGGCTATCTTTCAAAATATATCAAGTCCCAATCTTGCATTCTTTATTTTTTCAATCTTAACACTTGCGTTTTTAATATTTGAAGTTCTTACTAAAGAAAAATATCAAAGCTTAGTGTTTAAAATTTATTTATCCGCTATTTTATTTAGTCAATTTTTGCTAAATATAAATTTAACAAAAGAACTATGTGGGGAAGCTAGCGTATTTATGGCATTTATTTATACTTTTATTCCATGGACAATGATATTTGGTGTCATACTTTTATTTTTATCGGCATTTCCAGGATGGTTAGCGCCGTTTTCAAATACGTTTGGTTATTTTCTTATTAGTATGTATAAATTAGACAATAAATTTTTAAATGTCATAATACCATCCCCAATAAATACTGGTAAGGACGATGAAACCAGTAAAATCAACCAACTATTACAAAATATTTTAACTAATAAATCAGTATTAATAAATGAAATACCAAATGCTGATGCTGGATTTGTTAATTTTATTGAAAAATTACGTAAAATAAACTTAATTCAAAGCGGTATTAATTTTTCACAAGAGGAAGATACTAACAATTATACTGACCCTAATTTAGAAGCATTACAAGAGTTAATTCGAGTTAAATTTTTAGTAGCAAATATAATATGGTATATATTAACTGGTTTATTAACCATTTCTATTTCTTATAATTCGATCATTCAATCGGAATGTAAAAATAGTGTTAAGTATATTGAAAAACGATATGCTGAAAATCAACAAGCCGTAGAGAAAACAAATGCTGAAAATGTTACAAATGGTAGAACCTATATTCAAACAGGAGACTAAGATCGCACTATCTTAAATACCATAAAATAGTCATATATACAAATATAACAATTATGATTACAAATAACCATATAGGAATAATACTTGTATTTTTTTTACCTAATCCAAAATGTCTAATTTGTCCATTTTTTGTAAATAAAAAACTAGGTTGAATCATTACAAAAATGCTATAAACAATTAAAAATACTATTATTGTTATTCCAATAATATTGTGTTTTATGAAGTCTTTATTCTCTATACTCATTCTACTATACTATACTTTTATACTATACTTTTATAAAATTAATTTATTGATTGTTTGTTTGATTGTTTGATTGTTTGATTGTTTTATTATTAAAAAGAATAAAACAATTATAACTTAATTTTTTATTGGACTCCTTTGTTTTACACATTTTATCATTTAAAACGCCCATTTTTTCTGTAAATAAAAAATAATGTTAACAATGCCAGATTTATTATCATGCTAACCATGCCTGCTACAAGTAGTGAAATATCAGTTATAAAATACCCATGTAGCAACCAAAGCAAATTAGTTAGTAAAATGAGTGATAAAGAATACAATAATAAATCTTTTACACTTTTTGTTATATATGTTTTGTATAATTGGGGGAATAATTGAATTGAATTTACTATTGGTGCTAATGTTGCTACAATAAATGGTATCATTATATATGTATTCTACAAAATAATGGATGTTTGAAATTATAAAATATGCACTCCTTTGTTTTAATCATTTAAATAAAAAATTGATTTTTAATTTGTTTTAAATAATACTCCAGAATCCAGAATCCATGCTAAAGAAGCAAATGCTAATTGAAAAAACAAATTATGAACCTCATCTTATGATTGAACTATTGACAGGAGCATTTATGGAAAATCAATTTAAAACCCTATGTAAAACAACAATTTATGATGCTTATCTAACTAAAACGTTAATACTTGAATATTTGAACTATAAACTAGACACAGATCCTGAAACATTTACGGATGTACTATTTACGATCGACTTGCCTTTTGTTCAAGATTATATTGAACATATAAAGAAAGTTAGCATAACGTGTGAAGACATTCCTGTAATAACGTATGTATATAATACACTATTGCGTGAACCTGGAGATAGAGAATTATGGCCACATGATAAAGCCTCGCTAATCCTTGATAAAATACATTGCTTCTTTGATGTTGACGAAGACAAATTAGCAAAGGAATTAATAGAAGTAATAAGTGAAATTTATTATAATACATTGTGGAAATCATAAATCAAAGGAGCAGATGCGATAATAATTATAAATGATCGTTTAGGCTGAAATATTAAATAGAAAGAGTTAGATCATTATGTAGACATGAATGGTAGTAAGCATTTTTTTCTACATTCTTTATCTTTAAACACATTTATTAGGTTTATTGTATTTTTATTTATGTTTTTTGGAAATTCTTTTATGTTTTTTTGAGTTATAACGCTTGCCTCCCCGTGCTGTTAAAAAAGCATAGTTTGCAGTTTCATACGGAGCATTACCTATAGGCATCCATAAGTCCTCTGCCGTTCCTTTTGCCGTTCCTTTTGCCGTTCCTTTTGCCCTTCTTTTATTACTCCTCAATAAATTTCTTAAACTATAGTTCATATATATATATAATTATAATCTCTAAAATACTTTATACTATACTTTTATAAAATGAATGGATTGTTTGATTATTTTTATTCTATACTTTATTATATAATCAACATTACTATGTCAAAAGATGAGTTTAAAGCAGCAGATGTGTTCATACTACATAATCATCCCACACATGGGTATTGCGTAGTATTATTTGAAGATGCTAATCGACATAAACCTTGCGTTACAATGCCCGGAGGTCAATGGGATAAAAAACATTCTGATTTACCAAAAGTAGCTGAAGCAGAATTATTCGAAGAATCATCAAAATCAATTAAAGTAACATCAAAGATATTTGAAGTTATGGATACTAGGGATATGTATGTTGATATTAGGGGTATTAATTATAACAAGCCAACCGCTGAAAAAAACGACGAGTATATTTTTGCTCTATGCCAGTAATTAAAAAAGAAATATATGATGCGAATAAGGAATTATTAAAAAATGCTAGTTGGGAATATAGAGAAACCAAAAATTTAATTTTTATTCCAATTAAAAATATTATTAATAGTATTACTGAAATATTAAAGGACTCTAAATATATGAAGGAAACAAAGATGAATGATATTGAGAATAAATCATATTTTGTTCAAAGAATTACAATCGACGCGTTATACAAGTTTTTAATAAAAAAACAACTACTTTATCAATCATTTTCTGCTGGAGGACGAAATTTTCCGTCACTAACATTTTAAAAAAAATGGTGGTTAATGCGAGCCCCTAAAACTTCAAAAGTGTCAATGACTGGTAATGTACCCCCGGTATCCTATGTAGCCCCGGTATCTTCTAGAAGACGTCAATATCCTAGAACACATAGAGCCAATCATTCCCCTAGAATCAATAGTAACCCTAGAACACATAGAGCCCATCATTCCACTAGAATCAATAGTAACCCTATACCACATCGAGCCCAGAATTCCCCTAGAACATCCCCTAGAACATATCGAACCCATCATTCTTATACCCCCGAAAAAACACCCTTTAATGATACTGATACCATTGTTAATGCTATGCTACAACATTACATATATGTATTTACAGAATATACTATTACAGAAAACGAAGACAATACAATCACCATGAACTATAAAATCGTATTAGTCTAATTCATCATCGTTTTCTCCAAGGTACTCAATTTCATTATCTTCCGCATCATTTTCAGCGTCTCTCTTCGTGAAATACTCCAAGTCTTGAGCATAAATATCTTTATTAGAATCGCTAATTCCAACAATATTATTTAACGCAATGTTTTTTAATAATTTTTGTTCATAGTTCGTTCTCTCTTCATCGTAAGCGTCTTTATCATAACTAATTAAACTTTTTTGTAATCCAACACCCCACTTTTCAAGTTTGTTATTTTTTAATATGTTTTCAACCTCTCGTTCATCTTCTGTCAAGTTTGCCAATCCTTCCGTAATTTCTTGTTTTTCGCTTTCTTTTGCTTTTAATATTTTACTCATGATTGTTTCTTTATTATAATTTATTGTTTCTTTATACGTCAATGTCATATCAATCATTGCGAGTATATATTTTGCTAAAATTTTCTTAATTTCTTCATTATCTACTTCATAGTAAGGATCACCAGAATCAATTGCCTCTTCATCACTATTTTCTTCCTCCCCTTTGCTCGCACCTTCGCCTTCGGTTGTTGCAGTTGAGGTACTTAATTGAATAAAAATATCTAATATTTTTAGATAATAATGTTTATATAATAACATACTAAGCCGCTCATCATACTCAGTATGCTCAGCAGCGCCTTTTGCGGTAGGCTCAGCAGCGCCTTTTGCGGTAGGCTCAGCAGCGCCTTTTGCAGTAGGCTCCAGACTATTAAAATAGGGAGTCGTCTCGCACAATTTTAAAATCTCTGTCATTTTGTCCTTCCGATTTAGCAATACATTTGTAAGTTCTTTATTATTATAAAATTGTTTCAAGTGTTTATAATGATTTTGTATCATATTAGAAATGTCCGTATTATGAATCGAGGATAAGTCCCAGTGTTTTGGTACTTTAGTATCCGTAAAATTCATAGTTTTTAAAATAATATTTGGAATTACGTGAATCATATTTTTTAAGAGTGTTCGTATAAAATTCGTCATTTTAACGATGTTTGCGGAATCACTTTTTAGAAACAAGGTAATGTCTTCAATTGTTTTTATGTATTGTATCAATTGTTTTTTGCTTACGCTTGTTGTTATAAATAATTTAATATTTTTGATTAACATGTCGTTATTTTCTTGTAATTTATTTTTGATGGTTCTAGCCGTTTCATTTGATTGATTCATTAGCAAGTCAATTAATAATCCGCTTAACGTAGGATCTAATATGGTTGGATTGGTTTGTAACAAAGTAATAAAGGTTTCTTCTTTGCTTGGAACCTCCGGAGGAACAAATGTAGTGGCTTTATTTTTTAAATAAACGATGGTTAATAATTTTTGAAATAATTCATTTGAATAATTAATATTATTGCTTTTAAGCTCTGCGATCAATTCATTGGTATCTTGCGAGGTTAACGTTTTTGGTAAGCCACATGCAGTTATCAACTCATCACTTAAATTTAATTCTTTATTTTTACAAAAATAAATGAACGTCTGGTAAATCGTATTTTCTGAAAAGATAGATTGGGTCTCTGGATACTTAAATTTAGTATCTCTTATATCATATAATAAAGGCGCACGTGAATAAGTTTTGATTTTTTCTATTGTTTTTGATAATGATACGACTATGTTATTGCTTTGTAATAATTCTTTATTTAACTCTGTAAAATAGGTGAAGACATTTGTTGTAACCGAATCGCAACAGGCGTTTTCAATAAAATTAACACCCGTTTTACTGACTATTAATGGTGACACTTTATTGATTTCGGATTGGATTAATTTTTGAATAAATAAACCATACTTTATAATCTTAGAGTTAATTACGTTTATTTGTTCGTGCTGTCTATAACTTCCAGTTTTCATATTTGTCATAAGTTTTTTGCTATATCCTTCAATCAATGGCGTAATTGTAATAGAACTTATATTCAATGGATAAATTCCATACAATTTATCCACTTTTTGTGTTTGCTCGGAACCTTCGTCAATCAATAAAGGTTTATTCTTAGTCAATAGTTTTAAGTATTTCTTTTTTGAATCAATCCTTAGTCTTAGCGCTGGTTGTTCCAAAAGTCTACGTTTATTAATAATAAACATGATTTCATTTTTAATGGTTATCTCATTCCATTTTATAATAGAATTCCATGGATAGGAGTCGTTTTTAATTTTTTTAGCAATACATGAAATATAGGTTATTGCAATTTCATCCGTTCCTAAAATAGGATAGCCATCAAATCCTTTAATACAATTTGGAAATGTTTTATTGCTTGTAATGCTTGGTATACTAATTTGAATTGCGATTAAAATATACGCAAAGGTTAATAAAATTAATAGTCTTCCTCTAAGTATTTCGATTGGTTCTAAGTCTTTGTTTGTTTTTTTTATTTTGTTATATTGCTCTTGTGTTAATTCGGACATTTTATATTGATATAAAACATTATCGATTATAAATTTTTTATGAGCGTTCAAATCGATTTTCATGGTTTCTTTTCCAGTCATCGCATTAATAACATTTAAAATGAGTTTCGAGTCTCCTAGTAAACTTTCTTCATACTTTTCTAGATCGCTTAGATCGTTTGGATTGTTTGGATCTTTTGGAGGAGTAATTGTTGGTTGCTCTAATACATCTCTTGTTTTAATTTTAAATCCATCTTGGGTATATCCATCATCCGTGTCAAAATTAATATTTTTAATAAAATAACCACTATATTTATCAACATAAGTATCGCCATCGTCGCTTATAATACCTTGCTTATCTACGATGTTGTTTAATTCTAACAAATAGTCTTTCCCTGATAAGAATGCATTGGCTAATTTACTTAAAAACATTGGTATTAATTTTGTATTTGTAATAGTGCAATATAGCCAATAGGTATCTTCGGTGGCAAATGGCTCCCTTGTAAATAACAATACAAATTTTTGTATTGAATTTTGTCGTTGAACAAAATTTTCTAATGTAAGTATGGCCGTTAATAATTTCTCATAAGGAGAACTAATCAAAATCTTTGATATGTCTAATAGATCCGCTAGTGCACGTTTTTGTGTGTCATTTTTATAAAAATTGGTTTCATTATATTTTTTAATCAACAAAATCCGATTGATACTTTTTTCTAATAAGATATCAATCATTTCCCTCAATTTTGTGGCTTGTAAATCATAGGTTTTATCAAATTCCGAATAAATTTGTTTCAATACTTCTTCTTGAACATTACTTTCATTCGTAGTTACCGAACCACACGTTTCATTCGATATACAATCTTTTTGTATGTTACAAAAAAGTTTATTGTCCTTAATCTCTACATTATTCAATAAGGTTGGATCGTACTCCCACCTCATTCCAACTCGCGCATAATATTTGTTTGTTCCATCTACATTTAGTAAGGCATAGTCATTCTCGTCCACTTTTAATTTTTTATACACTAAGGCGTCCGCAATTTTTTCCGCGTCCTTCATTGTAAATTTTTTTTTTCTCAATTTCTCTATTAAAAATTTTTGAAATTCGTCTGGTTCCATTTTAACTTTTTCATTTATATATTTATTAATAAATTTGTAATCTGTAGTATCATATTGTTTATCTACATAAATGATCTGATCATTGTCTTTTTCTAATTCACTTAAGGAATTGTATTTTTTAGTTAATTTTTTACAAGTATTTTCGCTGTCATTTACTTTTGCCATAACGTCTTCGTATTTTTTAACAAAGTCTTCCAGCAATTTATTTGTTTGTAAATCTAGATTGATTCGTACTAAGGAATTCACAAATAAACACCCATAATCAATGCTGAATATTTTATTTAATAATTCAGTATTTGACATTTTACGATTCATATCATAGGCTAATTGTGCTATTTCTTTTATGGACTCTTGGTTTTCTAGCACACTTAACCAATTTGTTTGCGACGAAGTTCCAATGATTTTTGAAGTAATTTTTTTATAATTATTTCTATTAAAGGCTGCTATTTTTTTATGATTTGTAATATTCATTTCGATAAAGTCAAGGATTTTAGTGTGTAAATTATAATTCACATCTTTTTTATAAATGTTAAATACTTCTAGTTGCTTAAGAATCGCACTTGTAGAATATAGATTGCTTGAAACGGGCTTAATTAATTCAAAATATTGGGTATTTGTAAGCAATACCTTCGAGAGAAATCGTTTAAAGCGAGTCTCTCGTTCTAACGCGTCTTGTGAATCTAACGCATCTAACGCATCTAACACGTCTAAATTTTTATATAGTTTGGATGGCTTATATTGTTGAACATACTTTCTTTGATTGTTTAGTGTATCTCCTTCTCCTTCTCCTCCTTCCTGGCCGTCTTCATAGTCGCCGTCTTCATAGTTGCCGTCTTCATAGTCGCCGTCTTCGTAGTCGCCGTCTTCGTAGTCGCCATCTTCATAGTCGCCGTCTTCATAGTCGCCGTCTTCGTAGTCGTCGCGAATTGGAATTTCATTTATGAGTAACTCGGTATTTTTAGTTAGTAAGTCAGATTTATAGATGAAATTGGAATCTAAGGTTAATAGTGATTTTTGTAAAACATTTGTGAATGGTAAGTCTATCTTAGAATAGTTAAAAAAGTGAATGTCTTTTAATAAAGGTAGTACAATAATAGAAGTTATATTAATCGCATCCGAATTGTTGTCCGTAACTTTTAATTTATTTGTGAACATTTCAAAAAAATATTTTTTTGAAGCAATCGTATTGGTCTCATCGTCTATTACATATGTATTGTTATCATCGTCATCTACGTTATTATCAATGACGCTCAATAAATTAGTGTTAACTTTTCGGCTATATATGGAATCAATCATTGTACTATTAAATGGAATTGTTAATTCATAGGAATTATAAATAAATGTTTTATAATTATCATCAATACTGGCACTCTTATTTCTATATTCTTTATAACAATCATTCTCTTCTGTTAACGTTTGGTATAAGTTAATCGCCTCAAATGATAAATTGTCATCATATTGCTTTGTATCTAAAAAGTCTGAGGTTGTTAAGTCATATAATTTATTTTTAGTTTTAGAAACGGGTATAATCCAATGAAGATTTGTGTTCAAAGAACATAAGACCTTTGTTAATGGTTTATACGTATTTGAGATTGGTTTGGGCATTGTTGGATTGTCATTTCGATCAAAGTCAGAGAATTCTTGTCTTAATTGATTAAATCGTTCAATAGACATATGAATTGTTTTAATTGCATGATTCAATTCTTCGGGTTTATACAGAGAGATTAACTCATCTAATAAATCTTCTCTTTGTTGATCAATTGTATATCTACGTTCTTCCTCAGAGGCTTCCATATCAATGGTTAATTTATAAGTAGTATCACCAAAATCAATCGCATCCGCTTGTGTTAAATCATTATTTATGATTGAATTTATGATGTCTTGTGAGATACTATCACTTTCAATATCCAAATTAGTTTCTTTGATTGTAATTTCTGGAAGTTCCCGTTCCTCTTCTGGATGTTCAGGATCTCTAATAATTGTTATAGAGTCTATTAAGTCTTCATTGAGTCCCTGATATTCAAAATCAATATAAATGATCGTATTACTTGGATATAAGTTAACTTGAATCATATCTTCTTCTAAATCAATAATTTTACCTTTTTCAATCTCTCCTCCATTAAAAATAATTTCTATCCATGTTCCTGGAATCAGTAAATTTTGTGAAGCATATCCAAGGGTTGGTGCTCTACTTAATAAGTTAATAGATTGTATGGATGTATCCGATAATTGATTTTCTATTATAGTAAGTTGTAAAGTATCTTTGGTTTCTATATTTACTAAAACAATTTTGTCTTGGCTAATAAATTTTATAAAAAAAAGTTTTAAATGAAGAGTTTCATTTTCAGGTGCGATTATTTCTATAATATCTCCTAATTGAATATTAATTTCTTCTGTAGATATACTTTCCATTATCTTATATTATTTGTAGAAATTATTATTACTAATACTTTTATTATTAATTCGTTTTTTACTAATTCTATTTAATTAATAAAACAATTTAAATTCTATCATAAATATAATTTATATGTCTCAAAGTAAACCAAACAAACGAAGTTATAAAAAACAACAACCAACAATAAGCTCCATCGAAGAACCAAATCCTGTGCCAGAACAAGTACCAGAACAAGTACCAGAACAAGTGCCAGAACAAGTACCAGAACAAGTACCAGAACAAGCACCAGAACAAGTGCCAGAACAAGCACCAGAACAGCCAGTTCAAGAATCAGAAGCAAAAATTCCAAAAAAAAGAGGCAGAAAACCAAAGGGCGGAACCATTATCACAACGATTGAAAGTAAAACAATTGCGATAGAACAAAAACAAAATATTATATTACATTTAAAATGTAATAAAAATGAATTACAAAATAATACCACTACTACAAATGAGATAACAGCATTTCAATTTAAACATAATAAATCCTCTGATCTAAATTATATGCAATTAACCGCAAATAGTGCGAATAGTGCGAATGGATCAACTAGTTCCACTAGTGCGAATACAAATGATTCTGAAAAACGCAATTCATCAGAAATGAATGAAACAAAGATAATTTTACAAAAATTAGAAAAATTATCTACCCAATTGCATTTAGATAAAATTTATAATAAAAAAAGTAATTGTTTTTATTGTACCTGCGAGTTTGATAATACGCCTATCTACATTCCAAAATTTCAATTAAATAAATTATTTCATGTCTACGGATGTTTTTGTTCGCCAGAATGTGCGTGTGCTTTCTTAATGAATGATATTAATTTAGATACTTCTACTCGGTTTGAACGATATTATTTATTAAATTTTATATATGGCAAAATATATAATTATGAAAAGAACATAAAACCCGCACCAAACCCGTTTTATTTATTAGATAAATATTATGGAACTTTGTCGATTCAAGAATATAGAAAATTGTTAAAGAGTGAACGGCTATTATTAATTGTGGATAAACCTTTGGTTCGTTCTATGCCAGAATTACATAATGATACCGATGATTATTTATTAAATAATAAGGGTGTGAATGACTCAATCGCAAAATATATTCCTCAAAAACAAGATACTATCATTAATAAAAATTATATACTAAATCAAACGTTTAAAACTTCAAAATTTTAATAACGTTACGTTTAAGAACGTTACGCAACATAGTACGATTTATATTTTAACAATTTTTGCTAAATAAAGCCAGAAGAACAAACCAATCAGTGCTTTGGCACATAAATCTAAAATATTGTATCCAATCATTTTAGTAAGTTCATCGGTTTGGTAAAATACACCATACAATGACCAAATACCAAAATATAACCAAAATACTATTTTTGATTGACTTGTAACTTTTGATCCGGTCATAAATAATTTCCAAATGGTTCCAAACATTAAAAAGAAGAATATAAATCCAAGAATAGTACCAGCGATTCTGCTAATTTTACCAATCTCTCCAAAATATCCAGAGAGTAACATTAAGAAATTAAAGGCAAAAAGAAGGAACAAGGATGAAATTTTAATTCCTATTTTATTTTCGTATCCTAATAAGATAGAGAGCCCTAAAATCATCAATGGCGTAGTAATTACCCAATCAGAATATCTCAGCGTATTAATCTTGTTAATTGGTAAGGATGTGCTGCTTTCTTCGAGTTGTTCTGTTTCTTTACTAGTTTTTGAATCGAGCCCATTACATCTATCCTGTTTCCCTTTCTCTAGTATTTCTGATTCTTTTTCCGCATCATCAATTTCTTTCAAAAATACTCCATAAAAATAACCAGCAACGATTGAAATACACGTTTCTAAATTCATAATATGTCTAATTTGTGGAGTTTGATTTCTTAACGACTCAATAAACGTAATTGTACCAGTTGTAATCAAAAAAACATAGGTAAAGTAAAAACTCGTTTTAACATAACAGGGTTTCATTGTTCTATAGTATTGTCAAATATTAAATAATAATTAAATAATAATTAATTATTATTTAATTATTAAATAAGTAAATAAGTATATACTATTTTTAATAAACAAGTAGTTCATAAAATAGTAGTTAATAAAATAGTATTAACTATTATAAGAGAATGTATTTACTAGTATTTTTAACTGCCTATTTATTAAATGACCATATACGATTACTTAATCAAAAAATAAGTAACTTAGAATCTAAAATGTTAACGATTTCTATGAACGCAAGTGAAAAAATAAAACTTTTGAATGAACTTGAAAAATTTACCCTTGATCGATATCATGCTATCATTACAGAAGACTTGGAATAATACTAGTATCATTCGTTCTTATCTTGCGTTTGTTGCGTCTGTTGCGTCTGTTGCGTCTCTTGCGTCTGTTGCGTCTGTTGCGTCTCTTGCTTTTCTCTATGATTTTTTGACGCAGTATCCATTAACGTTCTGATTTCTTTATAAATTTGTTGATTTACACTTACTTTTTCTTGGGTCACTTCTTTTTTATTCTTTAATCCATAATATTGTTTAATTGCGTTAATTGAATCATTATTATTTTCTTCTAAAAGTTTTTCTGCCTCTGTCTCAGTCAAGTTTGTTTGTCTTATGACACATTGTATCAACTCGTTTTTATTCATAGTTGTTTTTTCCATTGCTCTCTAATACACTCTATTCTATATTATTTTTAAATTATATTAAAACTATATTAAAACCATAGTGTTATAGTAAAGTATACGATGTCAGGGCAAGAAAATCCAGTCTTAAAATATGATACTATTTTTAAAACGTTAAAAACGGATGTTATTTCTGATATTAATAATGTGTTGTTAAATAAATTTAAACCGATGCTCAAAGAAATTGAGAATGACATTAGTATTTTTTTATTAATTGAGCAATTAAATAAAGTCGTTCAAGAATTGCCTATCTTTAAAGAATTAGATGATAAATATAATACTTTATTAGAGAAATATAATCGGTTGTTAGATTCAGAGCCTTCAAAAGAGCCTTCTGATATTAAATTAGAAATTACGGATTATGAACATAAGCAATCTTCCGTTGGTGTTCAATGTACCTTACAAGAAAAAACGTTAATAACAAGCAATCCAAATAATCTAAGCAATGACACCATTAAAAATATTAAAATTACGGCTTCACAGATGGAGACACAAGAAGAAGAAGAAAGCGAGGAAGAAGAGGAAGAAGAAAGCGAAGAAAGTGAGGAAGAAGAAGAAAGTGAGGAAGAGGAAGAAAGCGAAGAAGAGGAAAGCAATACTAAAAGTAATATGAATCGCGTAAAAGAAATACTTATGGAATCTGAAAACAATGTAAAACAGGAAAACGAAGAGGTAAACGAAGTAAATGAAGAAGAAGATGTAAACGAAGTAAATGAAGAAGAAGATGTAAACGAAGTAAACAAAAAAGAGGAGGAAGAGGCGGAAGAGGCGGAAGAGGCGGAAGAGGAAGAAGAGGAAGAAGAGGAAGAAGAGGAGAAAGAGGAGAAAGAGGAGAAAGAGGAGAAAGAGGAGAAAGAGGAAGAAGAGGAAGAAGAGGAAGAAGAGGAAGAATTAGTGCTAGTAACAATTCACAATAAAAAATATTATAAAAATGAGTTAAATAATAACATTTATGAATGTTTAGAGGAAGAAGAGTTAGGTAATTATATTGGAAAGTTAATTAATAATAAAATTATTTAAATAGAAAGAGTTAAAGAGTAATAAAGAATAATGTTTTCTACATTAAAGCAATATGCTTCATGGTATTCTATAAAATTGTTAGTGTTTGACTCTATGTTTACACTTATATATTATGTTAATTTAGCTTGGACGTTTCTTGTTACGTTATTTACTTCTAATTTAGAAAGTTCTGTTCTTTTTGTTAAAGACAATCACATAATTGATACAAGTGAAGATGCTGAGTTTCTTGTTAAAATCTATACAAACAACCAAAAAACGTTGATAAAGGTAAGCAATGATATTAATTGTGAAAACTATGAAAACTATGAAAAATGCGAAGAATTAGAGTGTTGCAATTATAATTTTATATTAGTATTACTAAAACTAAGCACAAAAGACGACGAGAATTATAATATAGACATTACAAGCATTTTAAAAAATAACAAGATCAGTTATTATGTTTCAAATGCCATTCTATTTGATAAGAGTTTTTATGATTGGCTAAGTATTCGCCATTTAAATAATAAATTGGGGTTAGGAAACACAATTAATATACAAGGGGTTGATATAATCGACCAATATGCTGAGCATATTTCAATTACAAACAAACAATTTATTAAATTAAACAAAAATGACTATTCTATTTGTGACTATAAATAAAATAATATCTCTTTATATAAGAGATATTATTTCTAGTATGACTCGTTCAATACCGACTAGTAAAACTCACACTCGTCCAACACTGACTCGAAAAAAATCTCAATATTTTACAAATCAATCGTGCCAAGGGACATGTTATGCACATGCTTCCACTATTTTAATAGCAAGACTATTAAAATTATATTTTTCAGACTACTTTGGTAAAGAGATTGAATGGTGTGATTACTATTATAACACATTATTTTGCAATAATGGAAAAATTTTTGAATGTTTTAAAAGAAATAAAGAAAAACCATTGAATTGTGAAAAATATATGTTAACGCAGAAATTTCAGTCTTCTCAAAAAACTCATACTATAAGCGATGATAAAAGCGATGATATAAGCGATGATATAAGCGATGATATAAGCGATGATATAAGCGATCATATAAGCGATGATAAAGGCGATGATATAAGCAATTATAAAGAATCCAAAGATGAAAATGGGTGGAATAATGAGAATCCTTCGGCGTTATTATTTTATTTTATTTATACAATTATAACTGAGAAGTATTTATTTAAAGGAGGCAACATTGTACTTTCTATAATACTATTTTTTGAGTTTTTTAGAACTACAATCATCACGAAAGAAGTAGTTGCCGCTATATTAAAATATGACATTACTGATTGGGAAGATGAAAACGATAACAAGTATTTTTATAGTATTATTTCGCAATTGACAACCATGTTACTTGAGGTTCAAAAATGCTTAAAGGATGGAACATTTAATCCTAATTTATATTATGCATCCAACTTGAACTATACTATTGTAAATCCAATTATCATTTACAATTATAAAACATATTGGCCAAGTATAGAGAATTCACTTAAAATTACCTCTATTATGTTAAACGTAATTGGGCACAAATTGGCTACGCTTCATCAAATACGACCTTGGAGAAAAGATAATATGTTAGCCATTAAAACATTTTTAGTAGCGGTTTTAGAAAAAGGATTGTATGTTATTATAGGGGTGCAACGGAAAATTTTCGATGAAACTACAAATAAATTTAAAATAGTTACACACTCAATGATCTTAAATGGTGTTACCCATGGAAAAAATGAAGAAAAATATCTAAGTATAAAAAATTCGCATGGTCGTTATGGAAACACATTTTTAACACAAGAAAAAAATAATAAAATTGAGATGCATACTTTCTTTAAAACGTATAAATATATATTTGAAATGTTTTGTTTTGATGTTCCAACTAGTAAAAAAGAGGATGTAATGACTGATGAGGTTGAACCTAAGTTTGAACCTAAGTTTGAATTTGGTGAGGTTGATTCTAAGAATAACTCTTTACTATATGCTGGTGGCAAACATCAAACATCAAAAAATAAAAAAAATAAAAAATCAAAAAAGATAAAACTCAAACAAAGATTAACTTAAAAAAAAATAAATAAATAAATACTACTATATATAAGAGGGTTTATGGCCGGACTACCAGATCAGGTTGAAGCTGCTGCTCATCAAGATTTTGCTGAATACAAATGTGGTCTTATTGGGCATTTATATGGAATAAAATCTATGGATGATTTAAAAGAATGGAGAAAAAAGATCCACCCAGACATAGAGCCGGATAAATACATACAAATTTTTCCTGATCATTTTGTAATACTATCTGGTTGTTTTACCCGCAAGGGTGGAAAGGATTATTTTGCAACAATTGATGAAGATCTAAAGGTTCCGTTTAAAGCTAAATTTTTAAAAGAAGAGAGAAAAAAAAAAGAAGATCATGAACAAAAAGTTAAGGAAAAACAATGTGGTATTATTGCGGAATTATATGGAATAAAATTAATACAAGGGAAAAATGGGTTACTTAAATGGAAAGAGACCCACGATCCAATCAAGTACCCTGCAAATCACAGCAAAATTCCTTTTGAACATTTTACAAGAGTATCTAAATTTCTTAATGCTAAAGGTTTTGATAAAAAAAAAAATTATTTTACAACAATCGAGGAGGATAAGAAGGAAGAGTATTATGCTGATTTTTTAATAAGACAAAGAAAAATTAAAGAAGATCATGAAAGAGAAGTTAAGAAACAGGATGACGCCGCAGATAAAGCAGCCGCAGATAAAGCAGCCGCAGCAAAAGCAGCCGCAGAAAAAAAAGCAGCAGCAAAAACAGAAGCAGAAGCAAAAGCAGCAGCAGCAAAAGCAGCAAAAGCAGCAAAAGCAGCAGTAGAACCACCACCACCACCACCACCAGTAGCAGAAGAAGATAAAGCAGAAAAA
>Ga0214923_10004100_pt1 | contig 17883 bp, 28 predicted proteins | sample LL1510_MetaG_FD_177993 | JGI IMG/M metagenome (GOLD analysis project Ga0214923, IMG submission 177993) | Freshwater microbial communities from Lake Lanier, Atlanta, Georgia, United States - LL-1510 | ecosystem: Environmental > Aquatic > Freshwater > Lake | place: USA: Georgia | collected... | reverse complement strand
ATGCTCTGGCGATCTCTGGAATCGATTCCACTGTTCACCTGGTGCTTCCAAATCGTCCACCTCTTTGTGACGGAAGCATGGGTGCGGTTTCGCTTTGCCCTACCTGCTCCAAAGGTCGGCACTAGCTCCTTTGGAATGTCCAAGGGGGTAGTTACCCCCATCACGAACCTTTCAAGCCCTTTAGAGTCCAATTCCGCTCGATTTTGAGCCATCTGAGACGTCAGTGTGGTCACGATTTGCTCAAACTCCTTAATTTTCTCTTCGCAAAGCTTCACCCGATGGATGGTGGCCGCCAGAACTAGCTCTGGGTTGTGGCCTGTCATGGGCAACCTGCTTTCACCCACGCTTCTCGGCTTTCAAATCCCATCAGTTTGTAGGTTGGGGGCGAATCGCACCCAGATTTGATTTGTTTCTTCATTGCTTGTGCTCCTTTGGTTTGTAGTTGGTTTCTCCGCTGACAATTTCTCGCACAGGCTCGCCAGTCCTTAACCGCCGCCTTTCCCCCAACCTTCCAGCCAATCGATTCATAATAATCAAAAGCCGACTCTGCATCCATCTGCCTCCATCCGATCTCATTTGCAAAGGCAATCCATTCAGCGTGCGTGGGGCGTAAGCCCTCTCTCTCCTTCTTATTATTGGTCTTACTATTATTGTTACTATTACTATTACTATTATTATATACAATAGATGGCTCATCTTTGGCACATAGATGGTTCATAGATGGTACATAGATGGACGATCTATGGTTCATCCTTCGTGCATAACCAGCCGATCTTTCCTCCATCTTTGCTAGTCCAGATGCCACTCCTCCGTGATAGATTGCCCCATCCTTTAGCTCATAAACCCCAGCAACCTCAAGCTCTTGCAGTAAGGGCTTGGCATCTTGACCTACCATTCTGCTGATCTGCTCAGGAGTAGGTATATGTCCGTTGATGGTTAGCTTGCCGCCAGCGTTGGCCTTATACATTAAGCAAATTAAGTGAATCCATAATCCCTTGGATGCTAGGCTTACCAATGCCAGCTTCTCATTAGCCAGCCAACGGTTAGGCTCGAATGGAAACCAGAAGGAATCTCGCCTCATTTCTTTTTACCCTCCTCCATATCACGCAACTGAAACTTTTTGGCTCTTTCCAATAGCTCTTTCGTGATAACATGCGAGTAATCCAAGTGGTTAATCACATCTTTGTAGTTTTCCCTTTTTGCATGGTCTAAGTGTTTGAATAATTCTTTTAATCTTTTGGAGATGATGGAGTGAAATTCGACAACCAGCTTCAGTCTTTTTACGCTCATTTCTTTTTAATCCTTTCGACTATGTCTTTTCCTAAATCCCACAATATCCCGAACACAAAAAGAATTGTGAGAAACGCTCCTAATAAGCCAATCCCGACAACGAACAGCTCCCACAAAGTTTTCACGATGTATAAAAGGAAATTTACCATTTGGGTGCAGTTGGCCATGATGCCCAAAGCCGAACATCGCTTTCACCATGCCCCCAGCTTCGACTAACAAACGAACCATCAACATAACGACCGACACAAACTTCACCGCCAATATCCATGAGCACTTTTTCATCACTCTTGGGTTTCTCCTCCAGGGTTTTCCATTCCAACATTGACCACTTTAATTTTGGAACATGAACATCAGAAACCATCGGGAAGCCTCCAAATGGCTGTCACAACTTCATTAAGGATTTGCTTAATGACTTGATCTTCCGTTCCGTCGGCTAGTCTCTGCACGAGTTCGGCACACCGCCCCCTTTCGAGAGCGGCGGCCTGTCGCATGCCATTGTTGATGATTTCTTGGATTTCGTCAGAAAGGGATTTCGTCATTGGGATTTCCTTTCGCCAAGGCTTCCGCTTCCAGCAGAATTTCTTGGATAATTTCGTTTCGGATAATGTCGTTCTTATATGGCTTGCCATCTGCTCCGGGCTTCAAGTCCTGCTTCGACAACCATTCAAGATAATCTAAGCCCTTGTCCCCGAAGGCCGCCACTTGCCGAAGTGTTGAGCCTTTGTGTTTGCCAAACTTCAATTCCATATCTCTAGGCTCACCGCCATTGTTTTTCACTGTAACTCCGTTCAGTTTGGCCGTGATGTCGGCTAGGTCTGCTTTGCTGATCGAGTTTACTGGCTTAGGTGCTTCTTCGTATTTGTCGGTGTTGATATCTTGGAAGCCACCTGGGGGCACTTCATCTGCGGGTGTTGCACTTAGATTTGCAATTCCCATTAGCGGGACACAAGCGGCCAAAGCCATCTTGCAAACCTTGGATGCCGCCCTTGTTTGAGCCATCGAACGCACCGCATATTCATCAGCGTGCTTCCATCGCTTTTCATCTTTGGAACAAAAGCCCTCGGCTTCTGCCACTATGACTCCATTATCCGAACGGCGAAGAAATGCCTTTGCAATAAAGCCTTCGCCTTCCCGCTTTACTTCGCCACCACTGACCACATAGCCAGCGGCCCCCGCCATGATAAGCCAGCCGGGGTTCTTAATGTAGCGTTGGCCGTGAACCTCGATTGTTTCCTGTGCTACGCTGTCCCTTACGGCTTTTGCAAGGGCTTGGTTTGTTTTATGCCTATATACTGGATCGTTCTTGTCGATTTCGTAATTAGGCGTGGTTTGTAATGTCATGCTCATTTGTGTGGTTCTTTCTTGGTTAGTAGTTGTTGTAGTCTTTATATACCCCGAAGCCTTCTGCATTTTCTTTTGCAGTGGTCGGCAGATTCAAAAAGGAAAAATCCTTTTTCTCGTCATGCTCCCTGTCGGGTATGGATTCTGATTTTGTTTCTTTTGGTTTCTTGTCCTTCATTTGCTGTCCTTTCTTTTATGGTTCTTATTATCGGGGAAAGCCACTTTGCAGATATATCGTGAGATGGCACTCGGAAAATTAGGATGCCCATACTGGCGGCCAGATTGTATTTCTCCATATCGTTAAGGAATCCACTTGGCCTTGTATGTCTGCCCCTGCTCCACACCCCGCCCTCAAGCTCTATCGCTACGCCTTCGACATGATAGTAGTCGAATCTAAATCTTCTCCCATCAGCAAACTTGTATTCTTTTAAGAGCCCCCACCCACCAAGACTCTTCCACAGAAGGTCAAACTTGGCTGATGGGGTTAGCTTCATACTAGTTTCTTCCCGCCCAGTTCTTTGTGGGCAAGACTAGCTCCGGGTCTTTTGGCTGATTGCTTTCGGCCACAATCTTGTCCAAGCGGTCTAGGTCGGCGGCCACGGACAAATAGAATCTTCGTCTCTCATAATTCTGTTGGTCGAGATGCTGACCGATAAGGTAAAGCCCACGCATCAATACCAGCCCGACAAAAATAATAAGGCCAAAGATCACCAGCGAATCCTCTGTTTCTGCCATGCGGGTGAGCAGTAGTTGGGGTTGGTAATGAAAGGATACTTGCCATCGTCCAGTGCTTTCATCACAAACCCTTCCCAGATCACTTCCCCAGCCTTATTGTTTTGGAAGTTCATCTCTTGCCAGATCGAATTGATTTTGGAATGAGCCAGACGAACAAAACGTAGGAGCTTGTTGTCTTGAACATCAAAGGTGACGGCTTCTAGGTGTTCGATATCCTTCATGCGTTCTGCATAGGGCTTGGGATTCTCTGGGTCGAAGGCATCCATCACAACGATTGTGCCTTTGCCAGTTCTGGTTCGTTGCCCCATAATCTCGCAGTCAATAAAAGGGGCTTTGATTCCAGCGTTTGCCAGACGCTCAACCATTAGGTTATGGTTGGACGCAATCTTTCCGTGCCTGTTATATCCGATGCCAGTCTTTTGATTGAACCAGCCCCGCCAACCATTAAGTTTCCCCTCAATGGCTGTATTTGTTTCAAACATTTTGTCGCTTGCGGGAACGGCTGAACCGACTGGCTTAGCGGGAAGTGGAAAGGATGTCATGGCAGGATTTATGCTTTGTGAATTTATTTGGTCAATACCAATTCAAACCATTGGCAAACTCCCATACCAACTAGGATGCCAAGCATTAGGGTGATATACATTTTTAGGATTTGCATAATAAGATTTCCTTTCTTGGTTGGTTAGGCTTTGCTGGAAATCCGTGCCTGGAATTGCCGTTCTTCAAACGAGGCTTTAGCCATAAGGTAAGCATTGCGAGCCTTCTCGCCTTCAACATCACGATAGGTATGAATCCAAGCACCGCCACCTTCGTAGCCTTTATAAACAAACCATTCGGAATACAAATAGATTCCAGTTCGGCCAGAGAAATCAATCGGCCATCCCTTGGGCGATTTCTTAAACTTCTTTCTATCGCCATCTTGAACCGTGGCGACTTCGGTTGTAATTCCGTTGTTTTTCATACCCCCACCTTAACCGATGCCCAAAACTTGTAAAGCCTTTTTTTATCTTATTTTGAACCTGCTCTATAACTCTCTATAAATTAGGCACTTCCGCTAGTACTTTTTGTCAATAATTTTGAACATTTTAACCTTCCGAAGCATCGGCCCCGCCTTTGTTTCGATAACAACGGTATGTTTAATCATCTCAACTTTTTTGTTTTGGATTAGGGGTTTTAGAAGTCTCATCGCCGTGTTTGTTTTCAACTTCCATTTTTTAGCAATCTCACCACGAGTTAAATATCCTTCGGGACGTGGTGGTGCAATTTTGGAATGAATCGCAACCTGAAGAAGTTTTTGCCAAGAGTCCATAATCAAAAAGTTTTGATAGATGTGGGCAGATGAAACTTATTTCCCCTTTGGCGTGCAAGAAAAACATCGTGAGTTTTGTCGGGATAGATCACGCCATAAGCCCAGCCGTGTTGCCAACGAAGGCGACGTAGTTGGCCCCGATTGTATTCTGGCGTTTTGTTGCAAAGGCATCCGATGTTAAAGCCAGTCCTGGGGTCAATAGAAACGCTCCTAAAATAATCAATGGCGTGAGTGTGCCCGAAGATAACATCGCCGTAAGCGTCTGCGTGTTGCTTCCCGCTATGCATCGCATGACCGTAGCCGTGAACGAACGAGAGATTCCCGCACTTGTAGATACCAGCCACAGAATCATAGGGGAACATCCTGGCCTTAGTCTCCTTCATTATCAATTCGATATTTTCAATCCCATCGTTGGCGTAGTCTCTGGCAATTCCGCTTCGGCTGTTTCGAGACATATCATAAATCCGTTCATCGTGGTTGCCCCTTAAAAAGATTCTTTCATCCCCAAACTTAAAAAATCCCCTAATAAATTCTTCGCCTAAGTCCCAATCCTTTTGCAGACTCGATGCCTGTTCTTCGTCTCCTGCTCCCTTGCGAATAGCCCGGAAGTCCCAAAGGTCGCCTATGCAAACAACCAGATCAGGCTCGTATTCTTTCGTGAAAGCGAGTAGAGCCTTAACGGATTGAGCGTCCTGTTCATCGCCGTGTATGTCCCCACAAGCGACAAACTTTATGGGCTTCATAAGGTCGGCTTAGATTGTCCAGTCAATGTTGTGTAAATAAGATTGCAACACTCTCTTGCTCTTGGATTTGTCAATGTCTCATCGGTGCAACCATCCCTTGCCAATTCAAGAATAATATGCATCTGGGAGCGAAGTGTAAAAAGATAGGTTAGCTGATCGATTGCTTCTTCGATTGCATTTTCCACGAGCCTTGCCGCTGGCATCTCCCACAATTTTGTCCCGCCGTGTTCTTCCACTCCCCGCCGATATTTCTTTTCCATCGCTTCAACTGCGGCCATCTGCAAGGTCGTTAAATGCAGATCATGTTTGCTTGTGAAAACTTCTTTTTGCTCCACGCCATTCGCTGATGTCATCCCCTAACGACTAGACCACGGACGCTTATTAACCAGAGAAACTTTTTGATTATGCATTTCATCCGTTTGAACAGAAACAAGCTCCCGCCAACCAGAGATTGTGGCATCTTCCAAATGCGGCTGTTCCCAGTCCAAGTGCCGTAACTGATATTTTTCAGCTATCTTCTGGCAGATTGAATAGGTTTGGTCATCGTCCCAGGATGCCACTAAATCGCCGCTGGAAGTCTTGGCTAGGGGAACATAGTCTATTGCGTGTGCCCCCTTTCCTTGGTCAATATGGAGCGATTGCGGGGGTATTCCTCGTGCGTTTGTGACTTTCGGCCCCGGCTTTGTTCTGCCCCTTGCATAAAGCTCCTCCTGCTCCTGCGGGGTTCTAGTCGAACAATAAACCAAAACTGGGATTTTCTTACTCATTAACTCGGCATACCAAGCCCCCACCCGCTTGCCAAAGCTAGGCTCACACTTTTCTATGTGGCTTCTTGACCTTTCCACCGCCTCCCGAATCGTCATTGGTCGAGCCTTTTTCTGAGTCTTTCATTTTCCTCCACGAGTCGAGAAATCGTTTTGAGCGATTGCCCAAAAAGCTGACGGTATTCGTCTGCGGTTGCTTTGGTTCGGTCGAGTTTGTCCCACCGCATAATGTAGTCGGTAATTGAATCTTGGTTCGGGACTTCGCCAATGTCGTAAGGTCGGGTGGTTGCACACCCACCAAGTAAACTACCTGCGATGAATCCAAGAATCCACTTCGGCATCCCGAAGTTTGCGGTTGTATGCAATCTCTTCATCGTCTCTTTCCCTTCGAGTTTTGGCTCTATTTTTAATCCACCACCAACCAATACCAACCAACCCCGCTATAACGGCGAGGATTGAAGTAATCATTTAGTCAATGTGAAGCCCGAGGGCTTTAAGAACCGAAACCACTTTTTCCAGAACCGAGTCATCGGCTGGGGTGGGGGTTAGCTTTACGATGATGCGAGCGAGGACAACGACTGCACCAACAACGGCCATAATATTTGTGAAATTTTCGGTAATCCAGTTCATAGCCCTGCCTTTATGTCAAGAGTTCCCCGGTGGATGTGTCCCAAGTTCCACCATACGACCAATATTCTTTGCATATTATATCAAGCAAAACATTCCCATTTGTTCCTGTCCACGGCTCTTCTGCGTCATTTGTGTAAAGATTTTTTGCTATTGTATATCCATTAAAAATAAATCTTATTGTCCCAATTTTCTGATCTTCACGCTCATTATTATTTTGAATATATGTTGAATTTATTCGAAACCAAGGATAAACACTTGTTTTTGTTTGGTATGAATTAAAAAATGCAAGAATATTGGATTGCACATTAAAGGATAGCTCTATATCGAATTTGCCCTGGTCTGTGTCAAAATACCCATAAATTGATGAATCACCCCTACCCAAGCAAAGCAAATTTTCTTCTGATGCCGCTTCATCCAAATTTACAACATCCCCAGACCCAGAAACACTTTGTGGAACTACTCGATTATTTGAAATCCAACTTCCAGATGCCTCGAACCTCCATTTTCTTGTCCTCCAATACAAAGCCATTCCTTGTGCAATAGTAAGGTCTAAATTCCATTGGCTACTAGTAGCAGAACCGGGTTGAATACAACTTGGAAAGTATCCACTCCCTTGTGCAGATAAAACTTTACCCATAAGGATTTCGTTAGGGCATTAGCCCAAGGTTATTCCTGAACTCGTTTGGAAAGACTTACTGTGGCTTGAGAGATTACTTGCTCGTTCGTTCCGTCCGTCTCAAATACTTCCATTAAAATATCTTTTTGATTAGATGTAGATAGAATGGCATTGGCAGAGGCCGTGGTAATGTTGAACTCGGCAGGAATAACATCGGCTGGGTATGATGGAAGAACAGGGCGGGTGGACATAGAAAAATTGATTTTGGGTGAATTGCCAAATCCTCTGCCCCCATCAATTACTTGAATCGATTGAATTGCACCAGCAGATAAAACAATTTCACCAAGAGAATAGCCAGTACCAGAAGCATCAGATATTGAATAACTAGCAGTGTCTTTTGTGTAAAAACTACCGCCGCAAACAATACTGATTGATGAAATGATTGAGCCTTGAGGCGTTGGAACGCTGATATTTACAGGTGATGTATAACCGTAACCTTTGTTAATAATTACAAACTCGCCCGAATCACGGCTTGCTGAATAAAATTGTACTTGTGCTGTCTGACCGCTTGAAGGGGCTGAATCTACAATACAATCATACGTTGTGGATGGGGCATATCCTTGGCCAAATGTTGTGATTGAAATAGAGTCTAATTGCCCCTGGAACGCATTAGGGGCCGGGGCTGTAATAAATGGGGCAGTAGCATAACCATATCCCCTGTTCCGCACGACAAGGCTATAAGAACCCCTTTCATTGAGAACAACTAGAGAAACAATAGCTGTTCCACCAGAGGAGGGACTAGAGGCAACCGTAAGGCTATATGTTCCATCTTGATAACCAACAGGCTCATTTGTTAGCGAAATGTTAGATATAAAACCCTGATCGTAAATTGTCTGCTGATAATCTGGTAATGGTGCTTGAACTGTTGGTGCTGTTACATATCCATATCCGGCACTATCTACCTGCACTTGAACTATCTGCCCTGCGAATTGATAGAATTTAGCTACTGGGGCAACTCCCCCGGCTGGGGGCGGGGTAAATTGTAAGTAATAAGGAATGTTCTCATAATAGCCAGAACCCGGAGATTTTATATAAACATTAACCATGCCCAAACAAGCCGATGAAATGTTTGGTAATGGTGCTGTAATTAAGGGTGGAGTTATGTAGCCAAAGCCGGGATTATATAAATCAATTAAGCAATTATCCCCCAGAAAATAAAATGATGCTTGAGCATTTCCGCCGCTGACTGGGCTTGGTTCAATATCAAGCGGCAAAACAAGTGAAGGCTGATAACCCAAACCCCTGGTAGTAATTCGGATTGAAGTTATATAACCAGAGCAAGTAATAGAAATATCTGGTGCTGGTGCTGTTACTATCGGTGCTGTGGTATATCCAAACCCCTGCGATTCAATGAAGGCTTGGTTATTTTGCATATAAATAACTGCATTCCCGCCCTGACTTGGACTAGATTGAACAGAAAAATAATGTTTGTTATTTAATGAATATCCTTGAGGACTATTTGTTACATAAGCAAAATTGACATTACCGCTTAAAATGTTGGGAGAGGGAGCAGTAATTGTTGGGATTGATGTATAACCAGACCCAGCGTTTTGAACATATACAGACGGATTGCCATTATTTCCAATAACCATCGCAATAGTTGCTGTTGTTCCGCTTGGGGGCTGTTGAGTTGTTAAAATATATTCACCCGGAGAATATCCTTGTGGTTTAGTCAAAAACGAAACATTTACCACGCTAGTTACACCAGAAGTTTGACCAACTTGAACACTAGACGCTCCCACATAACCAACACCACCATCTCCAATATAGTATTGAATTGCACCGCTAGACGGCCTTGTGCTTACGCCCATCTGTTTTGATACAAGTGTTGGCAGAAAATTGGCTGTTCCAACAGATATTGTCCTATCTCTTGAATCAGATAGAAAGGAATAGTTAGAAATAGCAGAACCAATTTCTAAAAGTTTGAAACCAGAGTCAATGTCTGATTGCGTATAACCAGAGCCAAAATCTAAAATTTCAATAGTTGGTTCATATATTCCACCGCCAAAAGATTGATGCGAGCCTTGCGAAAGTCGATCTCTACTCCCTGCAAACGAAGCTATTGAAACATCTTCTGGCAAAGAGAAAATTACATTTGCTGGTTTTTGTCTTGTTAAATCTGCTACTGGAAATGATTCGCCTTTAGTAACTGCGGCATAAGTATCGTTATTCGACCTTGTTACTACAGTTGCAGATATTACCTTATATTCTTGATTGATTGGACTTGTGCTTATTTTTAATGTTGCACACCTAGTTGGTATTCTGTTGTTTTTAGGCAAAACAACAACATAAATATTATTTCTTGAAGAATAGATTTCGTGGTTTGGAGTTATTTGTTCTTGCGGGTTATTTCCATAAACAAGAATGGATTGAGTTGTTGTTGTTGCAACTATAAGCGGATTGACTGATTTTAAATTTTGACTAACCTTAATTCCTTTATTAATATTAAAATAAATTCCAGAGCTTTCTAATGATATTGGTTTTGTTGAAACAAGCTCATTTAATGGAATTGTTTGAAGTCCAACCCCTAAACTATAGAAGCCAGTACGATTAACACCGCCGGAAGGGCCGAAACCAATCCCATAAACATCAACAGTCCCAGCAGAAGCGACATTAACTTTTCTTGTTATTGTTTGGGCATTAACTAATATAGATTCCCTAGAAATTGTTGGTGGTGCAATATATCCGTATCCACCGCAAACTATTGTAATTTGCCAAGTTGGATTTCCAGAAATAGAAGGAGCATAAAAAGATATAAAAGCAGAGGGTACGGACAGTCCAGTTGCAATAGAAGAAGATGTTGGGACTGTAAATAATAGATCGGCTCTTGCGGTTGTAGTTGTTGGAGCTATCCATGTGAATGAATCTTTGCCATCTATTTTGCCAATATAGTTTGATGGCAATATTGAAAACAAAGATTTATCTGGCGTAAATAATGTAACGGATGGGTTGCTTGAGTATCCGCTTCCTCCATTTTCTAGAGAAACTGAAATAATTTTACCCCCAGAAGCTACAACACTTGCACTTGCCGATGTTGTTGATGCTCCAACAAATGTAAGGGAATATGTTCCATTCGGATACCCATTACCAATTCCAGAAATTGCTATTGTTGTAACACTTCCACCAGTCATTGTTGATGTAAATGTGGCCGCTATGGGAGTATTCATAACGGCAGAAAATGTAACTGCATTTATTGATGAAATACCCAAATCAATTCCTGTTGAAAATATATCAGTTACAAGTGTGTTTGGTATCTGAATAAAAGCAGTAGGAACAACAGTGCTTGCAATAGAGGCTGTTATGGTCGGAGTTACAAGGGCTGGCAGATTTATGAGCGTTTTTGCCGTTGCTGTTACAGCCGTAACGACTTGAATGTTTGCAGAAAATTGGGCAAGTCTAGTTGTTGCAGAAGTTAAAAATGTTCCAAATTCAGGAGTTTTAGATACAACGCTATTGGTACGAATTCCAGCCGTGATTGTTGCAGTTACGCTTGCGAATGTTGTAATACTTCCAATCGCCGCCGCTTGACTCGAACCGATTGTAACAATAGTTGCAGTTGCTTTAATTAAGGGAAGGGTTGGTGCTCCGGGCATTGTTCCATCGGCCAGCTTTGCCGTTGATGTGCCTAGCCTAACCTTTAATGAAGAACCCAGCGAACCAGTTACGGAAGATAATTTATTATTATTTATTTTACGAAGATTTATCTTTGTTGACCTAACCTCATTAGAATAAAAAGTTGGTTTATTGGTTGGGATTGTGCTTTCTCCATCCAAGAATCTCCCGCTAGAAACATCCAGAAATAGCTCTTGAGCGTTCACTTTAGTCTATACCCTTGTCAATTACTTTCCCAAAACTGTGATGGTTGCTGGAGTCCCATTGGAACATACTGTAAGTGTTATTTCCCTAAAACCTCCACCTATGCCTACATTTGCACCTGCCGTGGCAGATATGACATAACTCCCATCTGTTACCTTAATATCAATGTTTGCCCCTGCTATTGGGGTTCGTTGCTTTACCGCCGCCTCTAGGTCGTGAAGATAGTTTTTTGTGATTAGCCCATTGTCGGCTAATACTGGAACTTTAGAAAAAGAGCTGCCTGTTCCCGATCTCATAAAACTAATTGCATCTGCCCCTTTGTTGCAGATGCCCTAACCCTGAACAAGCCCCCAGCAGTCTCAACTGATGAGCCTATAATGTTAATGGATTTCTCGTCTATACCTGGCCCGATAATTGAGTATCCTACTGTTCCAAGACTAAACGAGGGTGGTTTATTTCTAATAATCTGAACTGGCAAGTTTGCAACAAACCCTCTAACTCGATTCTGTACATCTGTCACATCCTCGCTTTGGCTATTTGTTGTGATTGTTGCGGTTGGAGATAACCATTCGCAGACATATGAAACCGTAATTGGCCCGGACGGCAAATTAACACCACCGCTTACAATCTCCTTTTGATATTGATAGCTGGTTTCAAGAATATAAAGTGAGTTGTCTCCTAACCCGCCTTCTGCTGATACTTGCAACCTATACAAACCAGTTGATGTATCTCCTGCAATATGAGACATATTCCTGCGTACCACACGGAAATTGCCCGGTGGCTGGTCTGGAACTCCAACAACTACTTGATCTAATGAGAAATACGAGTTTAATGCACTAAATGAGCCTACAATGGAAAATTGGAATGATGTGATTCCGTCCCTGCCATTGTCTGTTATGATGTCTGGTTCAAAGTCAAATGATGATATATTAGATATGATTGTTGTTGCCATATGCTTATTATTGGGCTACTGCGGCTGGAAGTTTTGTTTTGAGTAAATCTGCAATTTCTTTTAATGCATTAAGTGCCTCTGGTGGAAAAGGACTTTTTTCTTCACCAAGTTTGCCTACTGTCCCGCTCATACTTGGTGCTTGGTAAGAAAACATATTTTTTTGGAAATTTGCATCTGCTGTTTCTCTTGCGAGTTGTGCAGGATCAATCCCAGACGCTCTTCCTTGAAACTGTTCTGCTAAAGTCGGTGCTTCTCCTGCGGCTTGCTGTGTTGCAACTCTGTTTCTAATGTCTTGAATGGTAAGTGGGGGCAAATTTTGTTCTTTTCTTTTTTTGTTTTCCTCATCACGCATAGTTCCAAATACTTGCTCTTGAGTCTTAAAATCTTCCTTGCTTACTTCTCTTGCCCTTACTTTTCTTGCCGTGTCTAGGGCTTGTTGCCCAGCTCTGCTTGCACCAAGCAGGCCGCCCCCGGCTTCTTGGGCTTGTTTAGAGCGTTTTGCATCCTCACTTTTAATGGATTTAGCCAAGTTTAATTCTGCTCTTCTTGTTTCTAGATTTGCTTCGCCAAGTTTGACTCTTAATTCATCAATTTTTTTGGCATCTTGTAAAGCCCCATTGAGCTTAAAAATTTGCTCAATTTGCCATTGATAATTCATGGCTTGGAGTTTGCTATAATTAAGCTCCTCTCTTGCGTTATCAACAGCAACATCACCACCATTATTTATTTCATCAAAAGCACGAGCAATCCTTCTGTATTCTTTTTCAGCACTGGCACTTCTTAAATTTTGATTTGATGATTTTATTATCTTTTCTTCATTTTTTCTGGCTTGCACTAATTGTTCTTGAGCGGATAAATTGGCTCTTGCTGATTCAAGGGCTTTTTCTGTATCCACTGCTCCAAGATTTATCCCAGTAAATTTTTCAAAGCCTTTCAATATCCCGCCGAAAGCCCCAAGCTGTGTGATCTTCCCTCGCAAGGACTCAATCGTATCCTCCGTCTTTTCTAGACCTGCCTGTGCCTGTTCAACGCTCGTGCTTTTAAATGACATCTCAAAGGCATCTGAAAGGGCTTTCTGGGATTGATAGTAATCGGTTGAGGCTTGCTTGACTGTTTCACCAAATTTATTGATTGAGCCAAGGACAGCCGCTCCAAACAATCCACCTGCACCAAGCCTGCTTAATGCACCCAGGGATGTACCAGCCCTCCCAGCGTTGAGACCAAGTGACAACAGGCTTTTACCTAGCCGTTCGGTATTACCCCCAGCCCTTTTGAACGTTTCGGAAGTCCTATTTGCCTCTCTCTGAACCTCTTTTAACGCAATCGTCCCCTTGCGTCCGTCAATGATTACTTCGCCTTCGAGCTTAAATCCCATATTAACTCTTGAGCTTGTTAAGCCTCTCTTGTTCCTTGCGTTCTATATATGTTTTCATATCCAATTCCTCTATGCGAAATGCAAGTCTTAATGGGGCAACTCCAATCTTATCAACAGCATTGGCGGTATTTGCAAATATCGTTTTAATAAAATCCCCAGACCTTTGTGCTGGTATTGCATATCCCTTGCCAGCCGATGTTTGCCGTGATGGTTCTTTTTTAATGTCGGATTTTGCATCTTTTATACCTTGCTGTTTATATCGATTTAACGCTGGCAACCACCCGGCAACAATATACGCACAAGACCTTCTTACGGCCTTAACAAAGCTATTATATTTCTCGCCCATTTCCTTTCCACTAAGCCCCTTCCCACGCAAGGCAGGTGGCAAACTTTGCTTTCTAAATTTTCTTCTCCAGTTAAATATCTTGTATCCAACCGGGCTTCCCTTGTAAAAGAATCTGTTTTTCTTGGCCTTTGTTTCCTTGCCAAGCCCTTTCTTAAGTCTCCTAACTTGCTGGATTGCTCCAAGCCCCCCGATTACTTTGTCTGGATTTGTTCGTTTTGTGTATTCCATCGCCTTCATAATAATGTTGGCGGCTCGCCTATTTACTTCTTTTAGGTAATCAATATTACGCAACTCAATATATTTATCGATGGTTGTATTAAAATCCTTGGTATCTAGCTTAAATACATTAGCCATAAATTCATTGTCTATCGTCAAGAATATGATCGATTATGTTGCCTGCATTGGAATGATGCCTTCTAACATCGACCCCACGATTAACAAGCATAGCGTGTTCCAACTGAACGAGTTGCACTTCTGCCATCTCCCATAATACTTGCTCCGCTGTCCATCCAAACTCTTTTGCAAATAGCCAGACGGACGAAGCAACCCCGGCTGGCTGGACTATTTTGGGGAGTCGTTCCCTCCATTAGTTTGAACACGAGCCTCTGCAATTTCAGAAAAGATTTCATCAACAATCTTCACTCCTTCAATAAAGTCGGATTCATTAAAATCATCCGACCAGTTAAGTACTGCCTCCCTAAATTTGGCCTTGTCCCAAGCCAACTTTACCAGCTCCGACCTTGGGTGGGTTAGGCAGTACAGGCTAGACCAAATAAAGAACTCTGTGGTATCTGCCTCCTCACGAATCTGGTTCATCACAATTCGTGTGCCAAGAGTGAACTTGCCAACCTTTTTCCCCTTGAACATTCTCTCGTTTATGACGAAGGATTTATCAAGTGCCTTGTTTAGAATCTCCTCATCTTTTTGTAGGTCTAGGTTCATAGGTATTTGCTCAATTTCTTTCGTAGTTCTGGGGATGCATTCTTGCTGACGAGCAATGTTGCTTTCCCAAATTGCTTTTTAACCAGGGGAGTCGCATTGTTCATGGCGTCCAATAGACGCTCCCGATTCTCAAGAACAGCCCTGCAATATGCCAAGGGATCATCATAGTTTGTAATGGCTGACCAGCCCTTTTCCCACATATCAATGATCTTACCCCCAAGACCACTAGGGAGGTCATTAAAGAAAAATGTCACGCTTCTGCGATTGTTATCGTCTGCATCCTCAATGACAGCCATTGGCTCTTTCTCTCTAAATGGAATGCCAAATGTGGCAAGAGTTGAGGCAAGTTTTATGTTGCGAGTGTAAAGGATTTTTTCTTGCATAAGGATTTCAAAGATAAAACTAAGTTATGCCATCGTATCGAACTGCCGTGAAAGATACCGTCTCAAAGTTATCTGCACTACGATTTCTTGCAATTTCAGTAACATAAGCCGCACCAGATAGGTCATAGTTACTTCCATTGGACACCGTGATGGTTGCTCCAACGCTACCGCTAAAAGTTGTATATGCTCCTTGAACGGAATAAGTCACCTTCTTATTTCGAAATACAACTGCCGTCACATCCCCGCCCTTGTTCTTTAGCTCTACCGCATCGGCAGAGGCAGAGGATGAGATAGATTGAATTACCATCCCAGTTTGGGTGGTGGAAATACCGAAGGCTAGGTCTGTGCTATTGCCAATGATTGTAGCGGCCATATTAAGTATTTAATCCTGTGTAAGCCGTTGCGGATAAATCAAAGCTATTAAAGCCATCAGCGGCTTGCGAGAAAGAAACGTCGGTAACATAGTAAGTTCCGCTAGATACTGCTGTTGTATTGCCAGTCAGGGCAAGAGTGCTACCAATTCCAGAAGAGGCAACAGCACCGCTACAATTACCAGAAAGACTAACATTTCTTTTAAAAGCGGAAAATGCAACAGCAGAATGAGTCCCATCGTGCTTTGAAACTTCGGTCGTCTCTGCTGTTTGTGTGAGTGAAAAGCTCTGGATAACAACGCCAGATTCGGCGGCTAAACCAAACGCAACTGTGGAAAGTCCAATACTTGTGGCGGCCATTTGATACTATTTTATGTCAAATTATCTAGCAAGCCTTATCTTAACCAGCTCCCAGATTGTGCTAAATACAGCCCCGCTAATCAAGGCAACCAGCCATAACTTTGTTTTGATGGTGTGAGCGTCTCTTTCCAAGGTGTCCACCTTTGTGTTAATCTTGCCAGACCATTGGGCTAACTCGCTTGTATGACGCTCTAAAACCAAGATTATATTTTGCTGTCTTTCTTCTATTCTTGCAATAGCTTCTCGGACAATAGATAAACGCTCTTGAAGTTCTGCTACTTGATCGGCACTCATACTTCACAATTCTCTGCCCCTTCGCAAATACGGACGCAAAGCTCGTTCTTCTCATTGTAGAACTTCTCTATATAACCTTCCGCTTCCAGCCATTTCAGGGAAGCCATGAAGTCTTGGTAGGTATATTGCTCACTCATTCGGGTCGTCTTGATTGATTTCAAGGGAATGAAAATAAAACCCGCACCCCTTCAGAAACAGGGAGAACTGGTCGATAATTTCGGCTAGTCCAACTTCATTCGTGGTCGTTGTGTTGGTTGTCTCCACACCTTTGTTTTCAGTTTTTGAAATGAAAGTGTAGGTGGTGTTCATCAGAAAACTTTGGCTTTGGCCTTCTCCACAGCCATGACCGTTTCGCCGAAATCGTGCATTCTGTTTGCCATAATGATCATTTTTGATAAGTTTCGTGCGTTATATTCCCCGCATCCTCGGCCGCTCCCATGTCGCTATACCTTGGCAGGGCGTTTTGCTCCGCTGGTTTCGGCGAGCAGGAGCACAATAAAAGGGTGATGAGGAGGAGGGGCATTATGGCAACCCCAATCCGATACCAAGCGTTGCAATATATAAAGATCGAACGCTTTGCATATCTGCCGATGACAATGCTGACGTTGTAATCATCACGAATGAAAATTCATTTCCAGTACCTGATGCTCCAAATAAATAAAAATTTTCTGAAAATGGATTTGTTGATGGAAGGTTACCTGTTCCAGAAAGGCTTGAATTTGTTGTTCCATTAAGAATAACTGAACCAGTATTGGTTGATGGGGCTGAAAGCCCATTTCTAGTTGAACCAAAAAATTGAAATCCAGAAGAATTAAAAGTTAAACTTCCAAAACTTCTGCTATTATCTCCGCCAGTTAAATATATTTGTGTTTGTTGCAGAAAATTATATTGCCTAGCAAATGCCGTATAATTATCTCCTGTTTGATTTGAGCCACCACCTTTTAACACTCCAAAATTAACAGTGCCAGTTGCTGCATTTGAGCAAATTAAAATTGTCGAATAAGCATTTGCCGATCTTATTACAGTAGCTAATAAATCATTCCGAAGAGTGCCACCACCAGAAAAAGATATTCCATTAGAACCCCAAGTTGGAGTCGTGCTTATTGTTGCGTTGTATGTTCCAAGACCTCCGCAACTATATGCGGTTGTTCCGCTTGCTATGCTTTGACTACTTCGCAAAGGATAAAAAACAGATGTTGAATAAAGACCTAGCGTTTTTAATCCTAAAGCAAAATCGTTTATGGCATTTTGTTCAGACACGTTGGTAATGTTGTTAATTCCAATATATCCAACTGCACCAAGGTCTGCAGTTGGCTTAATTACTTGCCTACGAAAAAGAGGCATCGCCTAGCTCCTAATAAACTTCGGTCACACGTGCCGTGCCTGCGGTGGCGAATACAGCCGAGTGCGTGACGGTGGTTTGATGATTTGGCACTTCATAGTAATCGCCAGAAGATAAACGCACTTGGTAGGCCACCGTGGTGCAGGTTGCCCCAGGACAGATGTGCAAATTGCCTGCCCCTTCGTTGAAAATGGTCAGCACCCGCCGTGTCGCA
>Ga0214923_10004099_pt1 | contig 17885 bp, 14 predicted proteins | sample LL1510_MetaG_FD_177993 | JGI IMG/M metagenome (GOLD analysis project Ga0214923, IMG submission 177993) | Freshwater microbial communities from Lake Lanier, Atlanta, Georgia, United States - LL-1510 | ecosystem: Environmental > Aquatic > Freshwater > Lake | place: USA: Georgia | collected... | reverse complement strand
CAAGCGGCCTGCGATGGTGTCTTCAACCGATCTGTCGCCCGCAGCACTGCACACCGCGTGCGACCGTGCCATTGCTATGGCTAAGGCATCGCTTGATGACCCGCATAGCGGGCTTGCGCCGGAGCATCTGTGGCCGACTCATATTCCTGATCTGGATTTGTGCGAACCCAATGAAGCCGATGTTGGCTGGCTGCAATCGCAATGCAAAGCGGTCGAAGATGCAGCCCTCGCACATCAGGGCATTACCAATTCCGAGGGTGCCGAAGCGCACTTAAGCCGTAACCAGATCGCACTGGCCACCTCCAGCGGATTTGCCAACCATTACCAGACCAGCTCTTGCTCCTTGTCGGTTTCCGTCATCGCCGGCGAAGGGGACAAAATGGAACGTGACTATGCCTATAGTGTGGCGCGTCATACCCGCGACCTCAAAGCAGCGGAAGGCATTGGACGTGAAGCAGCGGAGCGCACCCTGCGCCGGCTGAACCCGCAGAAGGTGTCCTCGCAAACGGTACCGATTGTGTTTGAACCGCGCATCGCCCGTGCCATGCTGTCTTATTTCGCCAGCGCTACTTCGGGCAGCGCTATTGCCCGCGGCACCAGCTTTTTGAAGCATGCTCTGCATCAAGCCATTTTCTCACCGGCCATTACCATTGTCGATGATCCGCATATCGTGCGCGGCCTTGGCTCCAAACCTTTCGATGCCGAAGCGGTTGCCAATGGCAGAAAAACACTGGTGGAAAAAGGCGTGCTCACCAGCTGGATACTCGATATGCGCTCCGCCAATCAGCTGGGCCTTACCTCTACCGGCCATGCCGTGCGCGGCATTGGTTCTGCGCCCAGCCCCTCTGCCACCAACCTCTATATTGCAGCCGGCACACACAGCGCCGATGCCTTGATTGGTGAGATTGAGTGCGGTTTCTTTGTCACCGACGCCTTTGGCATGGGTGTCAATCTGGTCACGGGCGATTATAGTCAGGGCGCGTCCGGCATGTGGATTGAGAATGGTAAGCTGGCCTATCCCGTCAGCGAAATCACCATCGCCGGTCATTTGAACGATATGTTCAAAAGCCTCACGCCCGCCAACGATCTGACCTTCGATTATTCCATCAATAGCCCAACCCTGCGGATAGACCGCATGACCGTTGCAGGAGTATAACCGCGCAATGGCAACCAAACCAACACCGTCCCCGCAGTCTTCCGACCCGCGCACGCCTTCTTCTGTGCTGCTGCGACGTCTGTTGAAGACCTATATTCTCAAACATAAACGCCGCCTGCTGCTGGCGATTGGCTGCATGGTCGTCGCCGCATCCATGACTGCGACCAATGCATGGTTGATGCAGCCGGTGCTGGATGAAATTTTTGTGAAGCGCGACACACTGATGCTCACGCTGATTCCCATCGCCATCATGATTGTTGCCGTGGTGAATGGACTAGCATCCTACCATCAGACGATCTATATGCGCTATATTGGCCAGCGCACCATTGCCGATATGCAGCTTGATCTGTTTTCGCATCTGATGCGCGCCGATCTGGGCACATTCCACGATCAGGCTTCCGGTCGACTGATCTCCAAATTTACCAATGACATCATGATGATGCGCCATGCCATCTCCAACGTATTGGTAGGCGTTGCCAAAGAATCGCTGACCATGCTCTTCCTGATTGGTGTGATGTTGTATCAAAGCGTTGAGCTGTCGTTGCTCGCGGTCGTTGCTTTCCCTATCGCCATTTTGCCCATTGCACGGTTGGGGCGGAGAATGCGCAAGGTATCCGATTCCACACAAGCCGAACTGGGAGAATTTACCGCACAGCTGGATGAGAATTTCCAAGGGGTTCGCGTGGTAAAAGCCTATGGCCGTGAATCCTTTGAAATGGAACGCGCGCGCCAGTCTATTGACCGCCTGTTTGGCCTCTATTTCAAAGCAGCGCGCATACAGGCCATTTCTGCGCCCATGATGGAAACACTCGGTGCTGCTGCCATTGCGGCAGTCATCTGGTATGGCGGTTATCAGGTTGTCAGCGGCGACACCACGCCCGGCGCCTTCTTTTCATTCATCACCTCGATGTTGCTGGCCTACAAACCTATGAAAAGCCTGGCCGGTCTGAACACCAATCTGCAAGAAGGGCTTGCAGCGGCCAACCGCTTTTTTGCAGCCATGGATACCCAGCCCTGCATTCAGGATGCCCCGCACGCCAAGCCACTGGCATTGTCACGCGGGGCGCTGGCATTGAGCGATGTCAGCTTTCATTATGGGTCTGAAAAAGCGGGGGTAGATAACATCTCCATTACCATTGAGCCGGGTGCCACCGCTGCGCTGGTCGGCCCATCGGGTAGCGGCAAATCTACCCTGATCAACCTGATTCTACGCTTCTATGATGTGGAAAACGGGCATATCCGCATCGATGGTCAGGATATTCGTGATGTCACCTTGTCATCGCTGCGCCAATCCATCGCGCTGGTGTCGCAAGATGTGGTGCTGTTTGACGATACGGTGCGCACCAACATTGCGTATGGCCGGCTGGATGCAACACAAGCCGATATTATCGAAGCGGCCAAGCGTGCCGATGCGCATGAGTTTATTCTGCAGATGCCGCAAGGCTATGACACCATCATCGGCCCGCATGGCGTCAAGCTTTCCGGCGGACAGCGCCAGCGTATTTCTATTGCCCGTGCTATTTTGAAGAATGCGCCGATTCTGTTGCTGGATGAGGCCACCTCATCGCTGGATACCCAATCCGAGCGCAGCGTGCAGTCCGCGCTCGATAGCCTGATGCAGCAGCGCACCACGCTGGTCATTGCGCATCGGCTCTCCACCGTGCAACATGCCGATATCATTTATGTGATGGAACAAGGCCGCCTGATTGAATCCGGAACGCATGATATGTTGCTTTCCAAGGGAGGGCGCTATCACGATTTATACCGCCTGCAATTTGCGCCTGCGCGTCAGGACTCTACTCAGGGGTAGCCGCACGATGTCCGAAGCCAATGTAAAACCATTCCGATTACCGTGGCATAAGCGCATTTTTAAACACCCGCTGTTTCAGGATTTTGCAACCTGGTTGATCGCCGTGGCAATCAAACTCATGTCTTATACGTTTCGTATGGATGTCACTATCGCGCCGGAATCGCACGTTTATATGCGCAGCGAAGACAATGCCATTTTCTGTTTCTGGCATGGGCGGCTGATTCTATTTCCTTTGTTCAAACCCAAAAACCGGCAGATGCATGTGTTGATTTCTCACCATCGCGACGGCGAGCTGATTACCAAAGTGATTCGCCACTTCGGCATCGATAGTGTGCGCGGCTCCAGCAACAAGGGAGTAAAGGCGGCCACCAAACAACTGATCGATATGCTGCAATCCGGCCACAATATTTCCATCACGCCGGATGGCCCGCGTGGTCCTGTCCGCAAAGCCGCTGCTGGTGCCGCTTATCTGAGCCGCCTGTCACGGCGCCCCCTGCTGCCCATGACCTACAGCGCCTCACGGTGCCGGCAACTTCGCAGTTGGGATCGTTTCATGATTCCCCTGCCTTTCAGCCGTATTGTGGTACATGTCGGCGCACCGATCTGGCCTGAAGAAAATACTGAAAAACGTTCGGTTGAAGCACTCTCACTTCTGCTTGAGCAATCGCTCAACACATTGACAGACCGTTGCGACACCCAAGCCGGAGTGCCCCTATGATACTAACGCTTTACCGTTTTCTTACGCTGTTGCTGGCACCGCTGATTCGTTTGTGGCTGCATTATCGTCTGCGCAAAGGCAAAGAGGATGGCGAGCGCCTGCATGAGCGCTTCGGCCTGTCACGCATCAACCGGCCTGCGGGTCAGTTAATCTGGGTGCATGCTGCAAGTGTTGGAGAGTCCAACTCTGTGCTGCCGCTGATTGAGCTGCTGGCAGCGCGTGCGCCCGATATCCATCTCTTGATCACCACCGGCACGGTCACCTCCGCACGCCATGTCGAAAAGCGTTTGCCGGAACGCACGATGCATCAGTTCGTTCCCGTCGATACGCCCAACGCAGTGCGCCTGTTCCTCAATCACTGGCAACCCAACGCCGCTATCTGGGTAGAATCCGAGTTCTGGCCCAATCTGATGCAAGAGACCTGTATTCGGCGCATCCCCATGACGCTGATCAACGCACGGATGTCCGATCGTTCCTACCTGCGCTGGCAGCGCTACCGCGCCACATTCCTGCAGCTGATGTCCTGCTTTTCTCACGCCTATGCGGGAAGCATGGAAGATCTGGAAAAATTCCATCAGCTGGGGCTGGACTCCATGCGCTATGTCGGCAACCTGAAATATGATGCACCCCCATTAGCCGCCGACCCCAAAGAGCTGGAACGACTACGGCAAGCCGTGGCGCACCGCACGGTGTGGCTGGCCGCCAGCACGCATGCGGGCGAAGAAGCCCTGATTGCTGATATCCATCAAACGCTGCGAAAAACCTATTCGAATTTGCTAACCATCATTGTTCCCCGACACGCACATCGCGGTGCAGCGGTTGCACAGGAACTACACGGCCTTCGCCTGCATATTTGCTGCCGCAGCAAACAGGAGCTGCCCGATGCCAACACCGACATTTACCTTGCGGATACCATGGGTGAACTGGGAATCTTTTATCGGTTGTGTCAGGTCGTCGTCATCGGCGGTTCACTGCTGCCCATTGGCGGACATAACCCGATCGAACCCGCACAGCTTGGTTGTGCCATTTTGTGTGGCCCACATATGGATAATTTTGTTGGCATCTGTGAAGAGCTGTCAGACGCTGGAGGGCTGGTGCAGACCCGCGATGTTCCCACGCTGCGCATGCTGATTGATTACTGGCTGGCCAACCCGAAATATCCCGAAGAACATGCAGAAAAAGCCTTGCAGGCGACCGCCAAACACACCGGTGTTGCCACCACATTGGCAACCGATATTCTGGCTTCAATCCCTCACGTAGCTCCCGACACGTCACGAGGCGCTGCATGATGATGGCGCCTGTGCACTGGACCAGTCGCAGTGCCCTGCAAAGCTGGGCACTGCTGCCCCTATCGTGGCTTTACCGCCTGCTCCTGCTGCTACGCATGGCCATGGTGAAGCCGACTCTTCTGGAAGTGCCGGTTATTTGCGTTGGCAACAATACGGTCGGCGGCGCTGGGAAAACCCCTACCGTTATCGCATTGTGCCACTGGCTGACAGCAATGGGCAAAAAGCCGCATGTGATCAGCCGCGGCTATGGTGGTCATTACACAGACTCCGTGCTGCAAGTTGACCCCAGCACGCACACCGCAACACAGGTCGGCGATGAACCCCTGCTTATTGCGCAGCATGCGCCATGCTGGGTAGCGCGCCGGCGTAAACTGGCCGCTCGCAGCGCCATCGCTGCGGGCGCGAATGTGATCGTCATGGATGATGGCTTGCAAAATCCCTCCATTGTTAAAGATTTCTCCATTCTGGTCGTCGACGGCGACTATGGTTTTGGCAACCGATTCATGATGCCCGCCGGCCCCTGCCGCGAACCTGTGCGCATCAGCATGAGCAAGGCCGATGCCGTGTTGATCATAGGCGAAGAACGCAACCCGTCCATTCGCCGCGCCATCCCTGCATCCAAGCCTGTCTTTGGTGCCGCATTGATCCCCAGCGCCGATCTGTCGCTACAAGGCGTTCCTGTCTATGCGTTTGCTGGCATTGGTTATCCGGATAAGTTTTTTAACACGTTGAAAAAAATGGGTGCCGCAGTGGTTGGCAGTGAGCGCTTCCCCGACCATCACCCCTATGGGTTGGCCGATCTGGAGCGGCTGGCACGAGAATCAGAAAATGTGCGGGCACGGCTGGTCACCACGGAAAAGGATTTCGTACGCATCCCGGCGCTGTATCACAATCTAATCACACCGATACCCGTAACACTTGATCTCAACCAGAAAGATGCGTTTATATCATTGCTTAATCAACAGGTGGTGTCATGAAACTGCGCTATTATGTCGAAGCGTTTTTTGCGGTCACGGGTTACAGCGTGTTGCGCCTATTGCCGCTCGATCTGGCATCCGATTTTGGAAGCTATATCGCACGGCGCTATGGCCCGCGCACCCGCATTCACCGTGTGGCAGAGTTTAATTTGCGCAGTGCCCTGCCCAATCTTTCTAATAAAGATTACGACCATATTCTCGACCGCATGTGGGACAATCTGGGCCGCGTCGTAACCGAATATCCACATCTGTCAGGAGATGAGATCCGCCGCCGGATTAATATCGTCAAGGGTGAAGACCGTCTGGCTCCTTTGTTGCGCGAGAAAAAACCGGTGCTGCTGATTTCCGGACATCTGGGCAATTGGGAATTGATGCCCGTGGTGGCTGACCATCTGGGCCATCCGCTGCACCTGCTCTACCGTCAGGCGAACAATCCCGTCGTTGACCGGTTAGTGGCGCGTATTCGCAAACCTTATAGCCTTGGGCTTTATGCCAAAGGATCTGCCGGCGCACGTGCGGTCATCACTGCCATGCGCAAGGCAGAGCCTCTGGCCATGCTGGTCGACCAGAAAACCAATGATGGCATCGAAGCCATGTTTTTCAATCACCCCGCCATGAGCTCCAGCATCGTTGCACAGCTTGCACTCAAATATCAGGCAACTATTGTGCCTTGCCGCTGTATCCGTCGCGGCGGCGCACGGTTTGATATCATCATTGAGCCGCCGCTAGCCTACGTGCTGACCGGCAATGAACATCAGGATAAGCTGACCATCACCCAACGCATGAATGACGTCATGGAGCGCTGGATACGCGATGATCCCGGCCAATGGTTCTGGGTGCATAAGCGCTGGAAATTCTCAAAAAAGTTTGCGGTCTAATATGGAACCTGAACTGATCGTTCTGTTTGCGGCAATGGCGGTTGCTGTCCCTATTGCGTGCGTGTTGGCCCTGTGTGTGCCGATCTATCTGGGGATACTGGCATCGCTTTATCTGGTGTATAAACCGGAAGGCACGTCTCAACCTTCAGTATTGGATATGAAGTTTGAGTTCTCACGCGTGATCGAAAGCTACATCAAGCTGGTCCATTATTGGCAATCCTACGATCAGGAACTGAGCACAGAGAAATTTGTGATTCCTCTGTTTGCCCCTGCTGGAGTGGGAGTGCTGGTTGGTGTTTTTCTGCTGCGTCTGGTGATTATGTATTGCATCAACCGTTTTCGTGTCACCTAAAACAGCGACGATTGCCCGCCGGAATCCGGTTTGGATGGAGGTTTTTTAGCGGCGGCTGGTTTTGCTGCGGATGACCCGACCGTAGCCTCTACCTGCCCATCTTCAAACAGCAACACCACCCCATCCTGCGCTGCCAATTGTGCTGCAGCAAATACCAGCTCGCCCGATGGGCGTTTCACCAGCGCATATCCTCGACGCAGCACGCTGCGATAGTTGAGTGTCTCAAACAGTTTATCTTGCAGCCGCAGCGCTTCCTCTTTGTCGCGCAGCAGTCGTATCACAGCCTGATCCAGCCGCAAAACCTCTAGTCGCTGCGCTGCCAGTGCCAGCCGCTGCTGGATGCGGCCCACGCTCAGCTTGGCCTGCAACACACTCAATTGCTGCGCCCGTCGCTCCACCAGCGCAGGCAATGCCTGATTCAGCCGCTCTGTCCAATCATCCAGCCGCTGCATCGCATATCCAAGCAGCTGCGCCGGATTGGGAATGCCGCGAGCCAGCCCCGCTACATAGTCGCTACGCTCACGAATCAGCTGCAGCATGCGGCGATTCAACCGCATCCCCCACTGGTCCAGTGTCACCAGCCATTCGCTGCGCACTGGCACCGCAAATTCTGCTGCCGCCGTGGGGGTCGGCGCACGCACATCGGCTGCATAATCAATGAGCGTAGTATCCGTCTCATGCCCCACCGCCGATATCAGCGGAATATGTGAATCCGCAGCCGCACGCACCACCACTTCTTCATTAAAACACCATAAATCTTCCATTGAGCCGCCGCCACGGGCAACAATCAGCAATTCCGGCGGCTCCTTCATGGCGTTGAATCCGCGAATGGCTGCCGCAATTTCTTCTGCCGCGCCTTCGCCCTGCACGCGCACCGGCCACACCTGAACCTGTACGGGGAAACGCTCCGCAATGCGGTGCAAAATATCGCGGATTACTGCACCCGTTGGCGACGTAACCACGCCAATACGCTGCGGCATGAATGGCAGTTCCTGCTTACGCGCTGCATCAAAAAGACCCTCGGCTGCCAGTTGTTTTTTGCGCTTTTCCAGTAGTGCCATCAGTGCGCCTTCGCCGGCCGGCTCCATGGATTCCACCACCATCTGGTAATTAGATCGTGCCGGATAGGTAGTGAGCTTGCCGGTACAGATGACTTCCAGTCCGTCTTCCGGTTTGAATGAAAGCCGCTGCGCCGTGCCTTTCCAGCACACTCCGTTAAGCACCGATTTGTCGTCCTTGAGATCGAAATACAGATGCCCCGAGGTCGCACGCTTGAAACCGGACAGCTCGCCTCGCACCCGCACATATCCGAACACGTCTTCCACGCTGCGCTTGATCGCCAGCGCAATATCGCTGACGGTATATTCCGGTTGGTTATGCTGATGAGAAGCTTCTGGCATTTTTGGTATTTTTACGCTAGTTGAGCAGACAGTTAATCACGAAGTAACAAGGTTGTACACGATGAAGATTCTGGTGATTGGTTCCGGCGGGCGCGAACACGCACTTTGCTGGGCGCTGGCTCGCAGCCCAAGCAAGCCACAGCTTTTCTGCGCACCGGGCAATGCTGGTATCGCCTCTGTTGCCACCTGTGTTGCGCTGAAGGGCAACGCGGCAACCGTTGATTTTTGCAACACACAGGCGATTGATCTGGTCATGATTGGCCCCGAGCAACCGCTGGTAGACGGCCTTGCCGACGCGCTGGATGCGGCAGGCATCGCCGTGATTGGCCCCAGCGCCAAAGCCGCGCAGCTGGAAGGCTCAAAAGATTTCACCAAGCGCCTGTGCGATGCGTATGGTATCCCTACCGCCGCCTATCGGACCTTTGATGCCGCCACACCCGCCATCGATTATGTGCGCGCTCAGGGCGCACCCATTGTCGTCAAAGCCGATGGTCTGGCCGCTGGCAAAGGTGTCACCGTTGCCGCCACAACAGAAGAAGCGGTGGCAGCCATTAAAGAGTGTTTTTCCGGAAAATTCGGCGCCGCAGGGGCCAAGGTGGTGATCGAGGAATGCCTGATCGGCGAAGAGGCCAGCTTCTTTGCTTTATGCGACGGAGAAACCGCCATCCAGATCGGCTCAGCGCAAGACCATAAGCGCGTGGGCGATGGCGATACCGGCCCCAACACGGGCGGCATGGGCACCTATTCACCGGCTCCGGTGATGACTGCAGCGCTTGACAAACAAGTGATGGAGGAGATTATTCTGCCAGCCGTGCGCGGCATGAAACAGGATGGTATTCCGTACAAAGGCATCTTATTCGCCGGTTTGATGATCACCGCCACCGGCCCCAAATTGATTGAGTTTAACTGCCGCTTCGGCGATCCAGAAACGCAGGTAGTGCTGCCACGCATCACGGGCGATCTGGCACAGATTTTACTGCAGGCCGCGACCAAAGGTTTGGCTGGTATGCGCGTTGAACTGTCCAGCCAGTCGGCGCTGTGTGTGGTCATGGCTGCGCAGGGTTATCCGGGCGACTATGTCAGCGGTACCGTAATCCGCAACCTTGATGCGCTAAGCGCGCAGGATGGTGTTGTGGTGTTCCATGCCGGCACCAAAACCGATGGTGCCGCCCTCCTTGCCACCGGTGGCCGCGTACTGGGAATCACCGCTATTGCAGACACCTTAAATGACGCACAAACAAAGGCTTATGCAGCAGTTGACCTGATTGACTGGCCGGAAGGCTTTTGCCGGCGGGATATCGGTTGGCGGGCGCTGGCACGCGAAGCCGCCTAAACGCTGGACGTAGCAGCCGAATCTTGCTAACTTCCCTTCGCCTAAATCTTCAAGAGCGGTTGAGAAACTATGTCCAATAAAATTTATGCTAACGCAAAAGACGCGCTGAAGGGTTTGCTGCGCGATAATATGACCATCATGTCGGGCGGTTTTGGCCTGTGCGGTATTCCGGAACATTGCATCGAAGCCATCAAGGAATCCGGCGTGACCGGCCTGACCATTATTTCCAATAATTGCGGCGTGGATACGTTTGGTTTGGGTCAGTTGTTGCATGGCCGCCAGATCAAAAAAATGATCTCGTCTTATGTTGGCGAAAACAAGACCTTTGAGTCACAATATCTCAATGGCGAAATTGAAATCGAATTCAACCCGCAAGGCACGCTGGCAGAACGTTGCCGCGCCGGCGGTGCGGGCATTCCGGCTTTTTACACCAAAACCGGTTATGGCACGCAGGTCGCCGAAGGCAAAGAAACCCGCGAGTTCAACGGCGAAATGTATGTGATGGAAACTGGCCTCACCGCCGATCTGGCGATTGTGAAAGCCTGGAAAGCCGATAAGTTTGGCAACCTGATTTACCGCAAAACGGCACGCAACTTCAACCCCATGATGGCGATGGCTGGCCGCATCACGGTTGCGGAAGTGGAAACGCTGGTTCCATCTTCCGAGTTGGGGCCAGATGTCATTCATACCCCCGGCATTTTTGTGCAACGCCTGTTTGTTGGCGATCACTATGAAAAACGCATTGAGCAGCGCACCACGCGTCCGCGCGCTGCATAACGTCAAAAGATAAGGAGTCGTTATGGCTTGGGAAAGAGATCAGATGGCACAACGTGCAGCAAAAGAATTGCGCGATGGGTACTATGTCAATCTGGGGATTGGTATCCCCACGCTGGTAGCAAACTACATTCCAGATGGGATGCAGGTGGTGCTGCAAAGCGAAAATGGTATGCTTGGCATGGGGCCATTCCCCTATGAGGGCGAGGAAGACCCAGACCTGATCAATGCAGGCAAACAAACCATCACCGAGCGCGAAGATTCAGTCTATTTCGATAGCGCCACTTCCTTCGCCATGATTCGTGGCGGTCACGTCGACCTCACCATTCTGGGCGCACTGGAAGTATCCGAAGATGGCGATCTGGCGAACTGGATGGTGCCGGGCAAAATGGTCAAGGGCATGGGCGGCGCCATGGATCTGGTCGCAGGCGTGAAGAAAATCGTGGTGATTATGGATCACACGTCTAAAGACGGCGAACCCAAGCTGGTCAAGAAATGCAGCCTGCCGCTTACAGGTACCAAAGTCGTGGATATGATCATCACCAATCTTGGCGTATTTGAAATTCGTGAAGGTAAAATGGTCATGATTGAGCTGGCACCCGGTGTCACCAAAGATGAAGTGACTGCAAAAACGCAAGCCGCCTTTCAATTTGACCTGAATGGTGCTGCGGGTGCTGCCGCTTAACACTGCGCTGTTTCTTGTCATTCTGCTGGAGGGCTATGTTGTCCTCGCTTCTGAACTGCTGGCTATCCGCCTGCTGGTGCCGCATGTCGGCAGCGGCGTAGAGGTGGTCTCCATCGTCATCAGCGGCGTGTTGCTGCCGCTTGCCTATGGCTACTATTATGGCGGCAAACGCTACCATACCCTCCAGCCCCATAAAAAGAATCGCTCCATCCGCAGCTGGCTGCTGAAGAATCTGGCTTCAGCCATGGCCATTTTAACGCTAGGCCTCTCCTTCATTTTTCTGGAGTTGTTTTTTGCAACCCTGTCGGCTCTTGGAGTCAAACATTTCATCGCGCAAACGGCCATCTATACCGCCATATTCATTGTCTACCCCGTATTCCTGCTCGCACAAACGGTGCCGCTCATCAGCAATTATTTTAAGCAAACACAGCTCAGCCGTATCACCGGCCGTATGCTCTTTTTTTCCACCATCGGATCGTTTTTAGGGTCTGTGGTTTCCACCATTATTCTGATGAATCTGATTGGGGCGCATCTGACGGCTGCCGTCACCATCTGCCTGCTGGCGGTCGCCATTTTTATCCTGTGCCGTCGCGGTCTTCGCTTCGATCATCTCTATGCCGTCTTTGTTGCCCTGCTGGCGCTAGCGCTCAACAGCCCCTCACTGCAGCAGACCCTTGGTATCGTGGGGGATTCGGCTTATAATACGGCCACCGTGGTGGATATGCCGGAAAAAGAATCACGCGGGCTTTATCTCAATAACAGCCGCTCTTCGTTGTTTTCTGCCAATCCGGCTAAGCGGTTCCCTTATGTGCAATATATCGAGCAACATATTTTGAACACCATGCCAGCCGATGGCAACGTACTCGTGCTGGGCGCTGGCGGCTTTACGATTGGGTTTGACGATCGCCGCCGCCGCTATGTGTTTGTCGATATTGACCCCACGCTCAAAGAAATTTCAGAGGCACATCTGCTACCGGAGAAAATTCCCGCTAATAAAGAATTTGTTGCACAGTCCGTGCGACAGTTTCTCAATCAAAGCACTGAAGCCTTCGATGTGATTATTGCCGAAGTCTATACGAATAAACAAAGCATCCCCACCGAGGCCACCACGCTGGAATTCTGGCAGGCGGTGCAGGCAAAACTCAAACCCAATGGCATTGTGGTTGCCAACCTGATCATCTCGCCGCGCTTTGACGATTTGTTTTCATCGCGCATTGCCCGCACTTTCAGCACCGTGTTCCCAAACCATCTGCGACAGGCCGTTGACCCTGTCGATTTCTGGCAGACGGCGGACCCAAAGAATATTTTGTTCATCCACAAATCAACGCCGCACGACGACGACCAGCTCATCTATACGGATGACCTGAACCCGCATTCGCTGGATCACTACCGCCAATAGCGGTTAGGCGCGAATCTCAAATGTCGCATCCACCTCAACCGCTACACCAAACGGCAGGCCGCTTACGCCCACAGCAAAGCGTGCATGTTTGCCGGCATCGCCAAACAGCGATACCATAAAGTCAGACGCACCATTGGCAACTTTGGGATGATCGATGTAGCTGTCCGTAGCATTCACAAAAACGCCCAGACGGATCAGGCGAACGATACGCGATAAATCGCCACCCAATGCCATTTTGCTATGTGCCAGAATGTTAAGCGCACACAGTTTCGCACAGGCCTGCGCGTCTTCCATCGATACATTCTGTCCCACCTTGCCGATATAGTGCGGCTTACCATCCAGCATGGGCAACTGGCCCGAAACAAACAGCTGATTTCCACTGGTTACCGTGGGAACATAATTGGCCGCAGGCAGTGACACTTGCGGTAAGGTAAGGCCCATGGCGGCCAGTTTTTCTTCAATCGTTGACATATTTTTTTACCCTCAAAATTAATCTGTTGTAAAATAACTACTTACCTATGCCTCCAACATCAGTTATGTGCAAGTTTTTAGCGGATTGTCAAAAAACTGTCATAATTATATGCTATAAATGATACTGTACGTTGTTACAAAAAGATCAATTTGGGCGTCTGCAATTGCGTCCATCAACCGTAGGGAGATTAAAACTTATGTTGACAGCTATCATGCAAAGACCTTGGGCCTTTTCACTGTGCCTGGCTCTGTGCCTCATGATTCTGGTAGTGCCGGATATTGCGGCAGCGGCCGGTGGCGAAACCATCGCTCGCGTGCTCTGTAACGTGGTGAAATGGTTCACCGGAAGCGTGGGTAAAGGTATCGCGACTCTGGCAATTATCATCATCGGCGTTGGTGCGTTGATGGGTAAAGTGTCTTGGGGTATGGCGATTATCGTCGGTATCGGTGTGGCAGTAATCTTTGGCGCTGCAAACATCGTGGAAGATCTGGGCGGCAACGCGCAATGTATCTAACCGGTATTAGCCATTGGGCGTCGCCCATGGGCTAACGCTAACCAAGTAATAAACGGGGGTGCCAGTCTCGATTGGCACCCCTTGTGTTTTTAGGATGGCGACTCTGCCGTCCCCAGCGCAATAAGTTTGGATTGTCACAAAACTGTCATATACTTATGCTATACTACTAAGCTAAATTGGGGAGGAATCGACGCATGACTAAACACATGCGCGACAATGTGCAGCTGGAAGTGCTGCGGGATATCACCGATGACGTGATAGAGTCGGATTTTGTCCCTTATTCCTGTTTGTTTGATCCCAATACCCTATTGACAAAGAACGGTGAATTGATGCAGATCATCAAAATCACCGGCTTTACCTACGAAGTCATCACCAACGAAGAAGCGGATTTGCGGCAGATTATCCGCAAGGCGCTGGGTAAAAGCATTCGCACCAACGAGTACGCCGTATGGCTGCATACCCTCAGGCGCAAAAAGCGCCTGTCGCCGGATGGTCACTATCCTGATGAATTTTCTCACTCTTTGCATGAAGCCTGGAAGGAACGTAACGAGTGGGACCGCAAATTTACCAACGAGCTGTATATTACCGTCTTAAAAGAGGGTCAAAGCGCTGATATCACTAGCTTTAGTGGCTTTGTCGATGGGCTCCTCCCCGCCCGCGACCGTGCCATTCGCAATCGCTATCTTGATCGCCTCTATGAAGAACTGGACGCAACCGTTACCGAAATGCTGTCGCATCTGGAAAGCTTCGGCGCACGCAGGCTTAGCATCGTGAAGCGCGACGGTATTTATTATGGTGAACATCTGGAGTTTCTGGAAAAGCTAATTAATCTAGAGGAACGGCCCATGCCCGTGCCGCGGCAGGACTTATGCACCTACCTTTCCAGCGGCGAGATCACCTTTGCCTATAATGCCATGGAAGTGCGCACGGCTGAGGGCCATCGCCGGTTTGGCGCGGTACTCACCGTCAAAGAATATAAGGAATCGGGTCTGCATCGTATTGACGAATTTCTGCAGATTCCCTGTGAATTCATTGTCTCGCAAAGCATCAACTTTATCCATGCCGACCGCGCATTGTCTGAATATCAATCTCAGAAGTACTATACGGCTGTCAGCGGCGATGAAGAGCTGGCTGACATGGCAGAACTGACCCGTATATTGAATAATAGCCGCTCCAAAACCGACTTTGGTGAGCAACAAACCAATATCTTCGTCATTGGCGAAAGCATCCGCGAACTGGAATCCAGCCTCAAGCATGTTCGCACCTCTTTGAGCAACAGCGGTATTATCACCATCCGCGAAGACCTGAAGTTCGAAGAATGCTACTGGTCCATGCTGCCGGGCAATTTCGAGTTCACCACCCGACTGACATACATCGACACGCCGCATGTGGGTGGGTTTGTAAATATTCACAACTACCCGGCCGGTAACGCCAAGGGTTGTCCTTGGGGTCCGCCGGTTACCCTGTTTTACACCGCTGCGGGTACTCCTTACTTCTTCAATTTTCACATTGTCGATAATGGCCACGCCTCCATCGTGGGGCCTCCGGGTTCGGGGAAACTGGTGCTGATTAATTTCCTGATCTCAGAATCACGCAAATATCATAATCGGCTGTTCTATCTGGATAGTTCCGGTAAAAGCCAGCGCTTTGTGGAAGCCATTGGTGGCAGTTATTTCCAACTCGCCGACCCCACCAGCGCCACACATCATCTCGGTCCGCTGCATATGGCCGACAGTAAGGCCAACCGAGACTTTTTGACCCTTTGGATGAGCACGCTGATTGATCCAACCGGCAGTTCTTTGGATGAGGGAACATTCAAATTATTTTCTCAGGCCATTGCACATTTATATACGCTTCCCGACGAACAGCGCACCTTGAGCAACGCGGCCACCTATATTGCAACACTCAACCCAACCATCGCAGAAAAACTGGCTCCGTGGTATGGCAGCGGTGAACTGGCGTTTTATTTTGATCATCCGGACGAATCGGTTGCGCCGAAAAACGGCATCATCGGGTTCAATCTGAAAGATCTGCTGGGCAAACACCACCTGCTGATTCCAGTGGCCAGCTATCTGCTTCACCGCATCACCATGACGCTGGATGGTACCCCATCTATTCTGGTGCTGGATGAAGCGTGGCAGTTGCTCAATTCCCCGATGTTTGCCCCACGCGTGCGCCAGTGGTTGTCTTACCTGACATCAAAGAATGCGTTGGCTGTCATGTGTACCGAGGATTTGGAAGCCGCAGCAGATACAGGCTTGAGCCATGATATTATTGCCAGTGTTGCCAGCCAGATCTATATGCCCGATGACAATGCAGAAGATATGTATCCAGATATTTTCGGCCTGACCGAAGAAGAGGCCACTTACATCGAGGCCATGAACCCTGTTTATCGCCATTTCATGCTCAAGCGTGCCGGCGAAACCATCGTCGCCGAACTGAATCTGGGCGGGATGTCGCGCGCCCTTGCCATTCTGTCGGGCGAAGGAGAGCTGGAAGACGATTATTTGTCAAAACCACCGGGTTATGATGACTCCCGTGCAATGGAGTATGATTCATGAGGACATGGTTGGGTGTACATCTCACGTCATGGCTAGCAGTTGTTCTGGCTGTGTGTGTGATGGGTGTGCTAACCATTCCAGACCAGGCTCACGCTATCACGCAGGCACAGATTAATGAACATTTCCGCTGCGCCGGTGGCGGTGCGGGCGGTCAGGGTTTCTTTACGAAGCAGGCCTGCGCGGGTGATCCCAAAAACGGTCAGGTCTTCTCTTACTTTGTGTGCGAGTTTGAAAATATCATCGTCGAAACGCTCGCCGAAGTGTATTGCAACATCGTTGCGGAAGCGCGACCTGCAGTCATGGCAGCGCTCACCATGGCAGTGCTGTTTTTCGGCATGGCGATATTGATGGGCATTACCCCCTTCACCGGTAAAGAGCTGATGATTATGGCCGGTAAGTTTTCACTGGTGCTCGCCTTCGCCACTCAAGCCGAATATATGATCGGGATTGGCTATGCGCTGTTCATGAACATCGCCAAGGAAGGCATCATCATCGTCATCAGCCATCTGTTTCAAGGGCAGAATTTCCAGAATGATCAGGATGTTTATCGCATGTTCGACAATCTGCTGAGGGAATTCATGCAGATGGTATCCATGGAAGGCAAAGACGGCAACAAATGTAAAAATGCGTTGTTTGCGCTGATCACCGTGATGGCTGCCGCGCTGCCGCCGCTGGCCTTCATAGGCATTTATTTCGCTATCAAGCTGCTATGGGTAATTTTGCGGGCAATCTTCGGCTACTGTCAGGGTATTCTTGCCGTATCGTTTCTCGTCACGCTATCACCGATCTATATCTGTTTTGGCCTGTTCAAACCCACCCGCGCCCTGTTTGATAAATGGATTCAATATCTGATTTCATTCTCCTTCCAGATGGTCATTGTGTTTGCTTTTCTGGGCATGATCTTCTCCATTGCCAGAAAATCTGCCGATGACATGAAGGCCTATACCGATCTGGTGAAGCCCTATAATAAGGAATCCGAATCCGGCGGACATACCACACCATTTGGCTTTTGTGGCATTTGTGAAATCAACGAAACCAGCCCGAAAGAGCGCCCAACCTGTAAATCCGACAAGGCAATCGATCCGGGCAAAATGGCCGGCAATAAGGAACTGCTGCAATTTGCCAGCGTGAAGGTCATCGCCATGGTGATCCTGTTTTACATTCTAGACATCATGATGGATTTTGTGCCGCAAATGGCGCGAAGTCTGGCCGGACCCAAATATGCGGGTCAGATTGGCGGTGGTGATACCAGTTCGTCGCCCGAGGTCTCGGTGGCGTTGCCGGGTGAAAATAAAATCGACCAGCTCATCGGTCAGGCCGCACAGAAAATCGGGCAGAAGACGGGCATTGCCGGCTTTATGCGAGGAGGCTCAACTCTTGGTTCCGGAACGTTCAGCGGTGGGCCCAAAAATGATGACGGGGATAAGGCCGTATTGGGTGTTAGCGGGCCGTCTGGAGATGACCGTATGCTTGAATTGATGCGGGTCCGCGCAGCAGAAGCGGAAGAATACAGAGACAAAGAAACAGCGAGAAAAGCGGAAGAGGCGGCGAGAAAACTGGCGGCCGA
>Ga0214923_10004094_pt1 | contig 17890 bp, 25 predicted proteins | sample LL1510_MetaG_FD_177993 | JGI IMG/M metagenome (GOLD analysis project Ga0214923, IMG submission 177993) | Freshwater microbial communities from Lake Lanier, Atlanta, Georgia, United States - LL-1510 | ecosystem: Environmental > Aquatic > Freshwater > Lake | place: USA: Georgia | collected... | reverse complement strand
TAAACAAATCTTTAAATTAATTTATTTATTATAATTAAAAGAAATTATTAGTAACAACATAAACGTTAGGTGTTTTAACTCCATATACTATACCATAACCTTGAGTTAAAACATTACCAACACCAGCATTATATCCATTAACATCTTGATTTTTATATTCTACTAAATCTCTAGTTGGTTGTGTATACCAAGGATTATCACAGCATTTTTTACGACTTGATTTTTTATAGCAATAACTAGATGAACTAGATGATTTACAGTTGTAAGAGGAAGAACTAGATGAACTAGATGAACTAGAACTTGATTTTTGGCATTTACAGTGTTTAGACATATATATAATAAATTATCTTATATAAAAAAATTATAGTGGAGAGAAGAAATTATACATCATAAATATTAAAATTTCTGGATGTAGGTACTACACTATAATTTTTAGTAAGGGTATAAGGTTCACCTTTTGAATTAACAACAATGCCATAAGTTTGAGATAAATTACATGTAGGTGCATAAGATTGTAAAAATAGTCCATAATTAGTAGTTAAAACATTACCTAAAGGACTCGTATTACCATTTACATCTTTATATACAATCGTTTGTGTTGTTTCATTAGTTGTTGATGAAGATGTTGCTGATGAAGATGTTGTTATAATATTGGTAGGTCTATTAGTTGTTTGAAGGAAATTATTTGGAGATAAACTACTTGATGTAGAAGGTATTTGTTGTAAAAATATTCTCTGCATATATGATAGTATAATAATATATTTTTGGATTATAGAAAAATAATATTTTTTTTATTATTTATTTTTATATAATTTTTTATATATATGAGTAATTTGATTTGCAAAGAAAATTTTAATTGGAAAAAATATATAGAAAGATACAAAGATTTAAAAAGTATTGATAATATTGATTCTGCTTGGAATCAATGGTGTGAAGAAGGAAGAAAACAAGGAAGAAAGTTTTTTACTTTAGCACCCTACAAAAATAATAAATATTATATCATTACAAAAGAATATATAAAACAAAAAAAAAATAAATTAAAAAATGCACAAAATACAAAAAATGTAATTGTTTCTGGTCTTGATGATGATATCGTTATTGAAGATTTTGTAACAAATATAAAACATAAATTAAAAAAATTAAATAAAAATAAAACATTTGTTTGTCAAACGGTTAATCAAAACATTGATGATAAATCAATTAAAAAACAAGAAATTAAAAAAGATAAATCTAATATAAAAAAAAATAATGATATTGAAATTTTAGAAAAAACAGTAATATACAATGATAAACATATTGAAAAGAATGATAAACATATTGAAAAGAATGATAAACATATTGAAAAGAATGATAAACATATTGAAAAGAATGATAAACATATTATAAAGAATATAACAAAAAAACAACCAAACGAAGAATGGACTATGCATACAGAAAATTCTGAAATATTTTTTTTAGATGTAAAAAGTAATAATGATGATTCAAATGAATCAAAAAAATATTTTAGTAAAAAAAATCCATTAAATATATTTTCAAATAGTTCATAAAAATATGTAAGTTGATAGAAATAGATGAAAATTAAATCATATAAATAGAAGAATATAATTATATATATTAGAATAAATGTGTGGTATATGGGCTTTATTTGGTAACACTGAACAAACTGTGGAAGAACAGAAGAAAATTTTTGAATTTTTTAATAGAATAAAATCTAGAGGACCAGATTATTCTAATTTATTACAATTAAAATTATTAGAGAATATTAATGTTTTTCTTGGTTTTCACAGATTATCTATTATTGATACTTCTCCTAAAGGTATTCAACCATTCATTAAATTTATAGAAAAAGAGAATAGAACAATTTATACATTATGTAATGGAGAAATATATAATTATAAAGAATTAATTAATGAAAATAATTTTGATAAAAATCTTCTTAATGAATCTGATTGTAAAGTTATTACTGAAACATATTTAAAATATGGAATTGAAGGGACTTGTTTAAAATTATTAGGTGAATATTCTTTTATGATATTAGATGTTAATGAAGAAAATATTACATTACATTTAGGCCGTGATCCTTTAGGTGTTCGTCCATTATATATATCCTATGATGATGATAAACTTAATTTAAGTTCCGAGTTAAAGGGTATTATAAATACTGATCCATCTAATAAAAAAAATTATAAAGTATATCAAATGGAAAGTGGTTGTTATACATCTATTAATCTTAATAATATAGATTTTAAAACATTTGAACCAGAATGGGTAAGATATTATAATGTATCAAAAATTCAAACTGAATATAAAGAAAGTGATTTAGAAAAATGTAAATTATTAATTAGAGAAACATTAACAAAGTGTGTTATTGATAGATTAAATGCGGATGTGCCAATTGGATTTTTATTATCTGGTGGTCTTGATAGTAGTTTAGTTTGTGGTATTGCTGCTAATTATTTAAAGAATTTCAATATTAAAATTAAGACATTTAGTTGTGGATTAGACACAGGTTCAACTGATGAACCATTTGCGAGGATGGTATCTAAACATATTAATTCCAATCATACACATATTGTTTTTACAGAAAAAGAATTTATTGATGCTATACCAAGTATTGTATATAATATAGAAACATATGATATTACAACGGTTAGAGCTTCTGTTGGACAATATTTAATTGGTAAATGGATTAAAAATAATACAAATATCAAAGTATTATTAATTGGAGATGGTTCTGATGAATTAACAAAGGGATATAAATATAATCACAAAGCGCCTAATGCTGAAGTAGCACAAGAAGATACATTAAGATTATTAAAAGATATTATATATTTTGATGGTCAACGAGCTGATAGAGGAATAGCAGGTAATGGTCTTGAAGCAAGATTACCATTTTTAGATGAAAGAATTGTAAGTTTATATTTAAAGATGGAACCAAAGTTAACCATGCCAGTTGATGGGATTGAAAAATGGTTATTAAGAGAATCGTTTAGAGATAGTAATATTTTACCAATGGAAGTATTATATAGAAGTAAAGAAGCATTTAGTGATGGAGTATCATCTTTAAAAAAATCATGGTATCAAATAATTCAAGAAGAAATGAATGAAAGATACAAACATATCTTACTTGATGAAATTTCGTCTTATTATCCACATAATATGCCACCAACTAAGGAGGCATTATTTTACAGATTAGAATTTGAGAGAATATTTAATAAAAAATCAGTAAATGTTATACCATATTTCTGGTTACCAAAGTGGGTTGGTAATATTAAAGAACCATCTGCTAGAGTTTTAGATATTTATCAATCTACTGCATAATTTTTAATATTTTTTATAAATAATATATTATTATAATTATATGATAACATTATCAAATACATTATTTGGAACAATATTTGTTGTTTTAATTGATTCAATTTATCTAAAACTAAATAAAAAAATGTATGAACCAATATTAGACCCTTCTGTTGGAATTAATTATACTAGTGCTTTAATTTCTTGGTTGATAATAGTTATAACGATTCAATTAGTTATTTTATCAAGAAAAGATTTAACAGAATCTAATGCTATATTATATGGAGCTTTTCTTGGTTTTGGCATGTATGGTTTATATAATGCTACAAATTACGCTACTTTTCAAAATAAATGGAATATAAATATGGCTATTGTTGATACAGCATGGGGAACTTTTCTAACAAGTTTAACAACATATTTTTTATATAAAATAAATAATAAATAATAATTTAAGAATTTTATTCAAAATATATAATAGATATGAATAAAAATTTTTGTAATTCTCCAAGACATAAAATAAAACCTATTTTTTTAGGTAATGAACATGTTGGAAAAACATCTATAATAGCAAAGTATACTGGTTCAATATATAAAAATGATACGAATGTAGAGTTTTATACAAAAAATATACAATTATTAGAAGAAAAAATTAATTTAATAATTTTCGATATAAAAGGACATAGTTCTTTTGAAAGAATAACTATACCTTATATTAAAGATGTTAACGCTTTTATCATTATATTTGATTTAACAAATGTAGGTAGTTTTTATAATGTAAGTGAATGGATAAATAAAATAAAAAAATATAATAATAATATTTCATCTTATGATTATTATCCTATTTTACTTATTGGAAATAAAAGAGATTTAGAAAATAATAGAATTATTAAATACGAAGAAGCAGAACGTTTTGCTATATATAACAAATTATTATATATAGAAATGTCAATAAATGATGATATAGTTAGATTAAATATGATATTAGAAACATATTTTTATAAAATTTTCACATTAAATAATGAAGTTATACCATCATATAATATTAGTTATCCAAATATTTTTATTAATTTAGATAATAAAAAAAATGATATAGAAAAAAAATTAACTATAAGTAAAAGTTTAGATAATATAGAATTATTAGATGATAAATATAAATCAAATAAATATTATTATGAATGTAAAAAAATATTAAATTGTAATTTATTATAAATAAAATTTTTATTATATATAATATATATATATATGCAGTTATTAATCATATTAATTATAGCAGTTGCGGTGTATTTTTTAATTATTGAACCAAATATGAGAAAAAATAAAACGACAACAGTACAACCTACACCTACTATAGCAAATAAAAATCAAGAAACAGGTAAAAATCAAGAAACAGGAAGACGATAAATATAATTTTTATAGTATATAAATAATTTTATAATTCATTTATATAATAATGTCATTTGAAGAAAAATATAATAAATATAAACAAAAATATTTATTATTAAAAAATAAAATATCAAATCAATTAGGTGGTAAAATTGAAGAAAATAAAGTTTTTCATAATAATATAGAAATTATTTCAAAAAAAAATAATTACTTTAGAAAAGTATTATTTACAACTAAAAATATGCAACTAGTTGTTATGTCATTATTACCAAATGAAAATATACCTTTAGAAATACATAAAGAACATGATCAATTTATTAAAATAGAAAAAGGATATGGTCAAGCAATAATAGGTAATACTAAAAAAAAATATATATATTTAGAAAAAGGAGATTGTATTATAATACCTAATAATACTTATCATGAAATAAAAAATATAGGAAATATAAAATTAAAATTATATACAATTTATTCACCACCAGAACACGATGCTTATAAAATTGACAAGAAAAAACCAATATAATTCATAATTTAATAAGTGAACCTAATAAACCTTTATTAGATATATTATTTAAAGTTTTTATAATATCTGTTGAATCTATTTCATTAAGAAATACAATAATATAATGAACTCCAATGGATATACATAATAATAAAATTAGAATTAGTATTTCATAAGTAGATAACTTAAAGTTATTATTTTTATAGTTTATAAATGCTATAATTATTGTCAATACAATAAAAAATAATGTAATATATTTAGCTAATTGTAATGGTTTCATAAATATATTATATAATATATAAAATTAAAAATTGTTAGTTTATTATATAAATATGGTATTTATAGGAAAATCAATTAATCCAGTAGATAATGTAAATGCGATGGAAACGTTAGGTCCTTTATGGTTAGATAAATCATTGACTCATAATGAAAAAGCTTTAACTTATACATGTGCAGTATTAAATAATAATATAGCTGTTTTAACTGAAACAATTTATGATTTACAGAAACAAATTAAAGAATTAAAAAATCCTAATTCTAATGATAATAGATTAATTACAACAGAAAGTAGAATCCCCAATAATGATAGATCTATGCATAAACATTCATCTAAAAAATCATCAAAATCAAAACATAGAATTAAAGAAATAAATAAATCTATTAGACAAGTTAAAGAAAGTTTAAATGAATTAAAAAAATTATCAAAAAAATAATATTATTATATATGATTAAATTTTGTTCTTGTCTGTATAGGAGTTGCTATTAAATCTACTAATTTAGAACTATTAATTGAAAAATCAGATGTGCAACCTGAATATATTTTTCCTAAAAACTTTTCAGTTATTGAGAAAACTGTTTTATAATCTACAACTTCACCAAAACAAAGACCTTTATTTTGATTTTCTGGTAATAAAGCCCAGTATAATCCACCTAATACACCAGCCATAACTTGTATTAGTGTTGCCGAATTCATTTTGTCTTTTAGAACATTTTTAGCATAATCATTTGATAAAATTGATCCACACCACCAAGTAAAATAATTATTAGAATTATCTAAAAGATTGTTAGAATTATCTAAAATAAAAAAAGCTCCTACATTATCATTACCTTCAATCTCATGATTACTTGCCATTAGAACTTCCCACATATTAGGATCTGATGAGATATTTAGTAATTCTTTTTCATTATATTTATTAACTGCTTGTTCAGCATATTTATTTAATTTATAAACATAATGCATAGTAGGTGCATAATCATGTGTTGATAATAATCTATATAAACTAGCACATTCACCGTGTTGGATTGGATTACCTTCTATTTCAGTAAAAACTACTTTATTATTTTTTATTTTTAATGGCACAACTGATTTAATTTTAGCATCTATACATAAGGTAGATGATGAAAAAATACCATTTATAAAAATTTGATGTTGAGGAAGAGGTATTTCTTTCTCATGTGTGCCAACTGCTAATTCTATTCCTTCGTAAGATTCATCAATAAATCCAACACAACTCCAAGTATTATAAAATTTATCTTTTTCTAAAGTATTTGAAGTTACAACTTGTGTATCAATTTCTGAACAATGTATAACTCTAATTCCTAACTTTTTTGCTAATAAACTATACCTTTCTATACATTTTAAATTATATAATTGAATTAATTCATCATCTTTATTATTTTCTTTATCTTTTTTATTTATAAAATATGATACTATATCATCAATACCTTTTAATACAAATGATGAAATTAAACCTGGATTCATGCCATATTCAACTAGAGTTGTTACATTATCACACATACTTGTTTTTCTAGCTATATCAAAATAATTACAATGTTGTACTGCTATAGAATTAATATCTTTTAATAAATATTGTTCTGATGCTGTATTTATATAAAATAAATTATTTAATCTACAATATTTGAATATACATAAAGTTGGTGTTCTAGTTGTTAGATCAATTATAATATCTTTTTCTTTTAGATTTAATGAATCTAAAAATTCTTTACAATTTTCTTCAGTAATCTTTCTATTTAAAAATAACGCATTTTTTCTTAAATAATATTTTACAACTGGATAATATTTCTCTTTATTTAATTTATCAATAATAATAACTTTATTATAATCAAAATTAAAAAAATAAGAAAAATAATATAAACAACATTTAGCTACTGCTCCACAACCTAAAAAAATAATTTTTTTATCTATAATATCTATTTTATTCTTATTATATTTATTTGTGATAAACTTATTTATTATTTTATATTTCATTATTATATAATTACAATACATAAAATTATTATTATATTTTTATAATATAAATGAATCTTGTTAAATTATTAATATTGTTATTCTATATTTATAATTCCTATAGTGTACTTTTCTACCGCACTTTTGGTGATATAAAAAGACAAATTTTTTTAATATCAATATCTATTAGTTATATTTATTCTACTTATATTTTTTTTAATGAAGACAACTTTAATATTTTATATATTCCTATAATACTATTATTATGTTATCAATATTATGTTTATAAAAATAGACATAAATATAAAAATAAAATAATATAAATTTTTGTTTTAAATATATTATATATGACAGATTTTAACAATTCTAATCAAATTGACAATAATTTTAGTTCAGATATTAATATATATGTCCAACAAAGAGGAACTAAAAAAGCGGATACTCTTATAAAAGGATTATTCTTTACTGAACTACAAGAATCTAAAAACTTTTTATCACATATTAAAAAGAAATTTGGTATTAATGGATGTATAAAAAAAATAGAAGAATTAGATCCTGTTAATGATATTTTCCAATTTTCTGGAGATTATAGTGAAAAAATTAAAGATGTTTTAATTATAAACTATTCTAAAAGAGAAGAAAATATTAGATTACATGGTAATAAATTATAAATAATTATAAAAGTAATAAATTATAAATAATTATAATTTATTCTTCATCTAAATTAAAAAATTCTTTAATATCATTTATAAAATTAACATTTATATTTACAATATCTCTTTTTTTCTTAATATATTTAATAGCATTATTAAGAGTAAAATTATATTTATAAATAAGATAAGCTAATACTATACTTGCTGATCTACTGCTACCCATATAACAATGAATTAAAATATTGCCATCATTTTTAGATTGTGCTTCTTCAATAAAATCAAGAACATTACTAATATAAACGCTAATATGTCCTTCATCATTATCAAGAATTGGAACTGTAAAATATTTTATATCTAAATTATTAGGTACACATGATGTATTATTTGTAGAAACAATATTGTATTCATAATAATTGGGTATTTCTTTAGTTACATTAACAATATATTTAATATTATAATCTCTAACAACTGAATAATTTGAAGCATTATAACCATTACCAAGATAAATATTATCAATTATATTCGTTGGATAAAGAAAAATATTTAGTATATGATTATAAATACTTTTTTTTACTGGAAGTTGTATTTGTCTTTCAACTGGAGTATTATGATTTCCTGTTATACATTTTTTTATAAAATCTAAACCTTTTATTGATAAAATTCTAAAATAGCTACAAGAATTATATATTATATCCATATTATATAATAGATAAATATAATAATAGTTTAGATAGTTTTTTTAGTGAATTGAAAGAAATAAAAGATCAAGATAAATATTATCAATAATTTCTAAATTATTTTTTATAAAAGTTATTATACTTTCATGATAATTTTTTATATCTAATTGTAAAATATAAATATTATAATCTATATCTCTAAATGGTGATGATAATTTTCTCCATTGGTAATAAAATGAATTTGCTAATATATAAAAATATTCTGGATCATTATTATTTAGAGAATTTTTTATTTTTTCTATATCAAATACTTTTTTTATATTATCGCCATCAAATGCTAAAGAACATAAAGTATTTATAATAAATTCTAAATTTGATAATACAAGATTATATTTATTTTCTTCTAGTTCTTCAAGTATTAAATTCCAATATGCTTTTTCTGTAATTTTTTCTATCTTACTATAAATAACAAAAGTTTTATCAAAATAATCTTTATTTATTTTTTTATCAAATTTTATTGCCATATTTATAATATCTTTTTTTTGATTTTCAAGTTCATTTATTATATTTTCTTTTGATTCTAATGCTGTATTGTCTAATAAACGGATTGATTTATTGATATTTGTATATCTACTTACAAATTCATTTATACAATTTGTTTTATCAAAATTTTTCCATAATATAAATTGTTTTTCATATTCATTTATAATATTATTAAAATTATCAAAATCTTCATTTGTTATTAAATTATTTGAAACTATTATTTTTGATATGATAATTATTTTTTCTATAATTAATTTTTCTAAATTATTTTTATTTGTAAAAATATCATTATGATACTTTAGTATATACCAACCACTAATAAAAATTTTTGCTTTAATTTTATTATTAAGTAATTGTAAAATTTTTTCAACTACTTGTAAAACTTTTGTTGAATTGATGTACCTTGTAAAATCTTCAAAAGATATAGATGAATCTAAAATATTTAGATTTTTGAATTCATCTATTGCTAATTTTAATTCTTTCATTTGCTAACTTCTTATATTGCTATAGAAAAAATAAATAAAACTATATATATAAAATAATTTTATTTTAATCACTTTTAATATTGAATTTTCTACACAATAATGTAGCTTCTTTAGTTGATAATTCAGTAGAATAAGAATAATTAGTAGAACTATCACATGAACGAGTAGTTGGAGAATTACCAGAAGAACTAGTACTAAATGAAAATAATTTACAATCTTTTTGTTTTTTATCTGTTTTATTATTATAATTTTTAATATTATTAACAATATTAGAAGTATTCTTTTCATATTTTTGTCTAAAAATTAATTTAATTGAGCTATATAATCCTAATAATACTGCCACAAATTTATTATACATATTAAAACTTGGATTTACATATTGATATAAACACAAAGGAACAAGTAAAATAATATTTAAAACATTTGTTAATATTCTATACCAATGTTTTTTCTTTTCAGGATCAGATGTTAATTTATATATAATTAAAAATAAATTTTGAATTAAAATTAAAAATCCTAAAACTAACGCAAGGATTGCAAACTTTTGATAATTAAAATCAACTAAAAATAAAGCCGGTGATATAATTAATAAATTGATTAAATTTGAATTTTTATTAAAAAACTTTCCTAAACCCATTATATATTTATTCTTATATAAAAAAAAATATTAGGGTGTTAATAAAAAAATACAAAATATTATTATTTTATATATTTATTATTATAATTTACCAAGAACATGTAAGTGAAGAAGATGATGAAGATGATGAAGATGATTTACCGCATTTTTTGCATGATTTATTAGACTTTTCATCACATGCTTTGCAATCAAACGATTCACTTGAAGAACAAGAGCATGGTTTAGATGAAGAGCACGAAGTTGATGAAGAACAAGACCAACCAGATGAAGTGGTGCATGAATGGCTTGATTTGTGGTGTTTCTTTGGTAATTTAGCACAATTAGCTCCTAATTGAGTAGTTGCAGCAATTACAAGAATATGTAAAATAACTACAATTGCTGCATTACTAAAATAATCTAAACCACTAATAGCAAAGTTTCCTTTGTAAAAAGCTTTAAGGATAGTTGCTAGAGCCACGACTGCTAATAATCTAATAACTACTTTAAGTTTTTTATTATCCTTATCGCATTTTTTGTAAGATGCATAAATTAAGAAGCAGCCTAAAGTGACTACAACTAATCTTACGACATCTTCAATTTGTAAAAGACCAATTAAATTTAACATATATATATAATTATATTATATTTTTATTTTAAACGAGGTATCCACCAACTATTTTTTTATTTTTAATTAAATATCATTTTTTATTAAATATCATTTTATTTTTTAAACGCATATAAATTTATTTATTATATATTTTTTTATTTATATTATTAAATGAAAAATAATTCAAAATCTAAGTTATATGCAGACGATCATCCAGAATTATCAACAAAAGGAACCGGATTTAAGGATGAAATTATTGCTCTAAATACAATAAAAATTATATCCAAAAGATGTCTTAAATATCAATTTGATGTTGTAAATACTATGTATAATAGAGCTAAATATCATCCTAACCAAACAGCAGATATGAAAAAAGCTATGGTTATATTTAAGCATTGGCTTACAGAATATATTAAAAAAAAGGATATGGAGAATAAATACAAAGACTTTCTTCCATTAGATATAATAGCTTCATACGAAAAACTTGCTGATGAATATAATATAAATAATAAATACAAAGAATTTCTTAAAATTTATAAAAAAATAAAAAAACCCTACAAATTACAATATATTTTGGTAAATAATAATGAAGATTACTATTCATTAAGAATCAATTTTATAAAATCTGTATTACAAAAAATTAAACAAAATAATAATAAATTATTTTATACTTCTGGTAAAAATGCTGGCTTACCTACTAGATATCATCTCCTCCTAATACTTTATGCTTATTCGCCTATAAATTTAGTTAAGAATGTGTAAAAATCATATCTAATCGTGCTTACTTAAAAAATCAGCAAAAACTTCTGTTAATTCTTTCTTGATTTTCTTGATTCTTTCTTCATTTTTTACAATAGTTTCTCTTAATATTGGTAGTTCTTCCACTCGCTCTCTAAATAATTTTTCTATGACAACGTCTAAATGACGAATATTTCCTAAATGGTAAATTTCATTTTCCATAATGGATAATGGTTTTTTTGTTTCTTGTATTGTTCTATAGCAAGTTTCTCTTTCATCAAGAAGAACTTTAATTTGTGGTATATTATAAATTTCTTGATTAGTATCATATACATGTGTAATATCATGACTGTCGTCTAAACAAACATAGTATTTTCCAGTTTCTCCACCAAAACATTTTTGTTTTTTAATTGTTATAGGATTTTGGCTGAATCTTTTTCCACATAATTTTTTTAGACTTTCACAAATGAACTCATGGTTCCTTCTCTGCCAATAGAGAGTTTCTTCCTCTGAAACAAAATCCATTTTATTTGTTTATATATATAAATTTAATAATTCAATTTTTCTTATATATAAATTTATATATTCCTTTTTATCCAATAACTTCGTAGTGTAGAAACATCTCCTATAATTTTTTGTAATCTAAATTCATATTTTTCTTTTTTGTAAAGTATTACAAGTAATAAAAATTTATTGCTTATAGTTAAATTATTTAATAAGTAATCAATCTTAATTTTCAAGTCTTTAATATTTAATTCACAAACTTCTTTTTTAATCTGTAAATAATTTATTTCTCTTATTATAACTTCATTTCTTGATGAATCATAAATTCCTATTATATTGTATAATTTATCAATTGCTATATAATATTTTTCACATTCAGTCATAAAACATAAATTATTGTCTATCATAATACGATAACCATTAAATTTTGGACCACAGTAATATTGTAATGTAGTAAACTTCCAATTTATTTCTCTATCTAACCAAAATAATATTTCTGGATCAACTGTAGATTCATTTATTGAATTATATAGGCTTACTTTTGTCATCTACGTTAGTGGATGAACAAACGGGATAATAAATATATATAATAAGTTATAGTATATCTTCTTCAAATTTTTTATTTGAAATCTAATTTTTGAGCTACTGGATTAAACAATATTTTTTTTAATTTTGGTGTATTTAGTACTTTTTCTAAACAATTTTTAATTTTAATTAATTCATAATATGCTTTGCATCCAATTAAATCAATAATTTCTTCTTCTTTCATCTTACTTTGTAATATAATCTGATCATCAGATGTTCGTTCTAGATTAAATAAAATATCATGTATACTATCTAATTTTAGATGAAAAGGACTAGTGTCATACATATCACCTAATTTTAAAGAGTCTTCTTTTGGATTATGAAATGAAAAATGTGCAAAAGTAATTAAGTCTTTTCTAAAATTAATAAAAAAATCTTTCTTAGCATTAGATGATATATCATAGTCTAATTTGCACTGTTGTAATGATTCTATTAATATAGTTTGAATTTGTTTTAATCTTTCAACTGTTTTACTATCAAATTCTAATTTAGGAGTTGATGGTGTTGCTACTGTAGATTCTGGTGTTAATGATTGTATTATCGGTTTTTGTGGTGGTTGTGGTGTTGCTACTGTAGATTCTGGTGTTAATGATTGTATTATCGGTTTTTGTGGTGGTTGTGGTGTTGCTACTGTAGATTCAGGTGTTAATGATTGTATTATCGGTTTTTGTGGTGGTTGTGGTGTTGCTACTGTAGATTCTGGTGGTTGTATTATCGGTTTTTGTGGCGTTGATGGTGGTTTTCCTACAATTGATGCCCAAGTTGGTTTTTTTGGTGTTCCTGCACCTCCATATATTAGATTAATATATTTTGACTTATATTTTAAATACTTATGTAGATATTTATGCATATAATATAATTACTATAAAAAAATTATTTTTTAGAATTTATTTATAGATATAAATTGAAAAAAAAAATAATAGATATTACAAGATTTAATCTAATTAAACAAACATATCCATATTGTATAATGTTACCATTACATAATACAACCATAAATAATAATAATAAAGAACCTAAATATTATGCAAGAACAATAGATAGTGCATATTATTATTCTATAAACTATGCTAAAAGATATATACCTGTTAATAATATAGAAAAAAATAGGTTATATTATGATAAGAATGGTGATATAAAATATTTTATAAATACGTTAGAAGAGGTTATAAAAACAGGAAAAGTATGGAAATATAAAATAAATAATGATAATTATTATTACTGTGATATAATAAAAAAAGGTATAACGTTTGAAGAAGAAAATGAAGAAATAATATTTGTCAATAACAGTTATAAAGAAGAACTTGTAAAAATATATAATTTTACAATAATAAAAATAAATAATAACATAATATGTCAAGATTATAAAATTAATGCTAATATTTGTTATGATTATGTTAGCAAATGTTATAGAGATTATTTATCGTATAATGCTGGTGAAGAAAAATATAAAAATATAGAAGAAGCTTTAACAAATTATTTTACGATTTGTAATCTGTTATTAAAAAACTGTGATATTATTTATAAAAATATAAAAAATAATCCTTTTACATGTTTGATTAAAGAAAATTTTATAAATAATAAAAAAATAATTTTTAGTGAAATATTGATATTCACAAAAAATCTATAAAACTTCAATTTGTGACTTAACACATTTACCAGCGATAGTTTTAGCATAATTTTCTTGAAAACTATCTGATTTACATTTATCAAGACCAATACAACAATGACTTTCTGGTAATCTATGGATATTACAATAATTACAACTACAAAATTTACAATCTCCTGTAATCATGGTAGATTTTTTAAGACAAATAGCACATTTATTTGTTAGTATTTTGTAATAATATTTATCAGTTGTTATTTTAACATAATTTTCATAATGTATAGTTAAATCTTCAAAATCAAAAATGAATATTTGTCCTATAGGATTTTTGGTTTTTTCAGACAAAAATTTTTTAATATCAAAAATATTATTTATATTAGTAATATTATACGTTAATATTTCGACATTATCTTTAGGAAAAGAAATAATTTCAACCATATTCTATATTTAGTAAATATATATTTATAATACTTTGGTATATATAATCAATTTTTATTTATCATATTTATAACCAATATATTCAAAAAAAATTTTTTTAATTATTTGTTGAATTTTACAAATAAAATTAGTGTCTACATTGTAATAAAAAGTTTTTGTATGAATAGGATAAGTACATGGTGGCATTATAAATATAAATTTGAAAATATTTATATTAGTTTAATAATTTTTTCCTTTTTAAGAAGGCTAAGCATTCAATTAATTTATTATCTCTATATTTGTAATAAAAATCTTCTGGAATTTTTTTATAAACTTTTGACAATAATTTTTTAATAAGATTTTTACCTTTTTCACCTGTATTAGCATATTCAATCTCTATTCTTCGTAGATAAATACCATCTAAAAAGTCAGTAACAGTGTTTAGTCCATTAACTGGGTTAGATTCTTTATTAAAAACATCTAAAATTTTATCACCTAAATTACTAATAAAACTATTTATTAATTTTTCAATACTTTTAGAATCAAATAACCAAGAATGATTTGATGGTAATTCATATTTTTTTAAGAAAGAAATTATTTTTTCAACTTTTGGAATATTTTTTTCTAATAATCTATAAAAAATTCTATTTGGTTCTTGTATTTGTGTTATTAGAAATTGTTCTTTATCAAGACTATGAGAAAATTTATGTATATATTCAACAATATTTTTATTTAAAGAACCAACATGATAATTATCTTTATTAATAGAAAATAAACCATTTTTATTGGGATAAATATAAAAATTTAATTTAGATATCATATGCTTAATAATATCAATATCAATAGGGATATTTTTCAATTTATATGAATAAAAACATTTAGCAAACATAAAAATATAATTTAAATTTTTTTTATTTATTTTAACCTTCATAGTTGTTAAAGGTAATTCTAAATTAGAATATATTTCATTTGTCATAATTGAAATTTCAAAAAGAGCAGAATCTTTTAATTTAATAGGAAATTCAGTTTGATATAATATAAATGTTTTTCCTCTTCTAACAAGATTATTTTTTTTGGCAATAATTGCTAATTCTTTTTCTAATTTATCATCAATAATTGTGTGAGTATAAGCAGTAAAATCCCAATCTTTAATTAAATCTAATTTTACTAATTCATTAAAATATTTTTCAAAAGTTGTATTATTATTTCCATATTTATCATATAATAATTTAAGTATATATAAACCAAGAACAGTACCACCTTTTAAATAGACTTCATAATTTTTACTAAGTAAGGTGTATATAAAATTACTAAAAATATTTGTTTCATTATAAATATTTGCTTTCATTAAATTATGTTTAATATACTTATTTTCACAATCATTCATGCAGCTTGATTTTGAATTATAATATCCTTTAGAATTAGAACTACATATTTCAGAAAATTTATTTTCTGGTTCACAATTAAATCTTTCTGTTTTTTCATTAGAACTATTATTAGAAAAATTATTTTTTCTATTTTTTCTTTTTCCACCAATAAGTATGTTATTAATATAATTATTTACTTCTTGATTTGTATTTTCTAAACTAATATATTTTAATTTTGCTATTAATTCAAAATATTTTTGTTTATATTTTAAATATTTCTCTTGATGTATTATTTCAGTCATATATAAATTATATTATAAATAAAATTTATATTTATTAAAAATTATTATAATTTAATTTTCCTAATACAAATTATTATAATTTAATTTTCCTAATACAAATTATTATAATTTAATTTTCCTAATACAAATTATTATAATTTAATTTTCCTAATACAAATTATTCCAAGTTATACCATTATAAAAATATAATATATTATCATCAGCATCATAACAAATACTACCAGTAGGACCTGTAGCTGGTCTAGTTGTACGTGGTAAAATAAATAAGCCATCAATAAAAGTATAATTTTTTGTTCCTGATGGACCAGTATTAGATAAAAGAATTTCATTATAAGTTGAATTACCTATATTAATTTGATTATTATTACTAGCGGTAGTGCTATTACCTATACATACTGTATTATTATAATTACTGTTATCACAATCATTACCTATACCTATATTATCATTTCCTGTTCCATTATTATACAATGAATTTTTACCAAATGCTATATTATTTTCTCCAATTGTTGTTGAATATAATGAATTATATCCAATACCACAATTATATTGACCTGTTCCATTATTATATAATGATTGATAACCAAAAGCAGTATTATTTGATGTTTCATTATTAAATAATGACTGATAACCTACTGCTGTGTTATTAACACCTTCATAATTATTATATAATGTTTGATAACCTATTGTACAGTTATTTTCACCTATTGTATTATTAAATAATGATTGATAACCGATAGCTACATTATTACTTCCAGTTCCATTATTAAATAATGATTGTTCACCAAATGCTACATTATTTTGACCAATTGTATTGTAATATAAAGCTTGAAAACCAATTGCAGAGTTTGAATTACCTGTTGTATTAGAATTTAATGCTTGCTGACCTAAAGCTGTATTATTATTTCCTATTTCATTTAATAATAATGCTTGATTTCCTAAAGCTAAATTATTTGTTCCTGTTCCATTTGTATATAATGCTTGATAACCAATTGATATATTATTACTACCTACTGTATTAGAATATGATGATTGATAACCAATTGCTGTATTATAATCACCAATTTCATTACTGTATAGAGATTGATAACCAACTGAAAAATTATTTATACCTTCTGTATTTGAATATAACGATTGATAACCAAAAGCAGTGTTATTTGATGCACCATTATTAAATAATGTCTGATAACCAACTGCTGTGTTATTAACACCTTCATAATTATTATTTAATGTTTGATAACCAACAGAAAAGTTATTTTCGCCTATTGTATTATTAAATAATGATTGATAACCGATAGCTACATTATTACTTCCAGTTCCATTATTAAATAATGATTGTTCACCAAATGCTACATTATTT
>Ga0214923_10004093_pt1 | contig 17894 bp, 17 predicted proteins | sample LL1510_MetaG_FD_177993 | JGI IMG/M metagenome (GOLD analysis project Ga0214923, IMG submission 177993) | Freshwater microbial communities from Lake Lanier, Atlanta, Georgia, United States - LL-1510 | ecosystem: Environmental > Aquatic > Freshwater > Lake | place: USA: Georgia | collected... | reverse complement strand
GAATTGATTGCATACCGTGAAGGTGGGATGAATACTCACCCACACAAAATGGTTGGTCAATCAGACTTCCCACCAGTGTCGTTTAGTCGTGGGGTGTTTTCAAATCAAGCACAAATGTGGAAATGGCAAACATTTCTTCATTCATGGCAACAAGGAACAGCCGCTACAGGAAGCACTGGTTTGTTAAAATCAGGTGGCAGTAACGATTACCGATGCGATATAGTTGTTCGTGTTTACGACCACCCTTATACACGCAATGATGGAATTGGCGGTTCATATCAAGCAACTGACCTTCCTGATGGTGGAACAAAACCAGGTAAAGTTCAACTAGCATTTAAATTGTTTAATTGCTGGCCTGGTGTTTTTGCAATGAATGGTCTTAACGCTGGTGACAACGGTATCTTAATTCAACAAATGACTGTTCACCATGAGGGCTTTTATGTTGCATTTACTGAAAACGAAATCAATACAATTGGTACTATTCGTTAATAATTTTTAATATTTACAACTTAAGGAGCATTAAATGTCTACTGAACTATCGTCTCAAGCCTCGGCTGTAAACCAAGCGTTGCAAGAACCAGCACCAAAAGTTGACCTTCCTACAAGTTTAAAAGTTGATTTATTTCGTGGTTTGTATTCACCTTCTTCAAATGAATGGTTGACAACCGCAACTGTTCGTGAATTAAATGGAGAAGACGAAGAGGCTCTTTCCGCTTTTGACGTTCAAAAAAACGTTACATATTCTGAATATATGACCCATCTTTTAAAACGTGGTGTTGTGTCAATTGGCAACATTGAGGTAAATGGCAAAGCAGAAATTATTGATGATTTAATTGTCGGTGACAGAGACGCTTTATTTTTGGGAGTGTTAAAAGCAACTTATGGTCGCTACCGTGAGTTTCAAGTAACTTGTCGCGAATGCGACGGTGACAACGATATTACTATGGATTTAGATAAAGACTTCACATCTAAAAAAATAGATGTAGACCTTCATAAACCTATTGAAGTAAAATTAAAAAATAACAGTGTAATTCAATTACAGTATCCAACTGGTGGGGATAGCCAAGTTGCTGGAAAACGTGGTAAAACTACGGCTGAACAAAACACTATTATTTTGTCACGATGTGTATTATTAGACGGTAAAACTACTGTTGAAAAAGAGGCGTGGGCTAGGGGGTTGTCATTGGCTGACCGTAATAAGTTGGTTAAAGCCCTCTTCTCGGCGCAACCAGGGCCTCGTATGGAAGAGGTGGAAACCCAATGCTCCCACTGTAATGCTAAGATAGTACTAGCATTAGATTGGGTCGCACTTTTATTTGGCTAATCTAGTCAGGGTTTATTGGGAATACGAAGCGATTGCCTCTACGTATAGGGGTTTTGGTCTAAAAGACCTAAAAACTATGACGGTAAGACAACGAGCATACTGGTTCAGGATGGCTAGTTGGCGAAACTCCAGTGGAGGCTAATTAAATAATGGAAGAACCAAATCTTTCTGGTGGCTTAGGCGGCAGTCCCGCAGAAGGCAACGCCGCCAGTGCAATGGGTAATTCTGTTGTTAACTCACGCCTTAGCGTTGACCTTAAAATGCTTGAAGGTCTTAACAAAGAACTTAATACCTTAAACGAAAACACTAAAAAAATTAAATCTAATTTTAAAGATTTAATTAAAAACACCAAAGATTTAACTGCAGAATTAAACAAAGCCGCTACCGCAATGGGCAAGGTAAGTGGTAAATCTAGTTCTGGATACATGGACATGAGTAAAGGTATGCCATCAGTTGCAGACATGCGTGAGATGCAACTGCAAAGCGTTGAGCGTATTCTTGGAGCGCTTGGTAAAGGTGGTGCACCAGGTGGCGGTGCACCAGGTGGCGGTGGAGGTGGAGGAAAAGTTCTTGGTGGTTTACAGGCTTTTGCAAACAACCCTTATGTTCAAGCGGCTTCACAATTTGGACAAGCAGCAATTGGAGCAATTGATGACCGTGTTGACCGTAACAAAGGTTATGCACTTCCAGCAGACAGGTTAAGCGTACAACTACAGCAACAGTACGGAATGAGTCAAATGGACGTAATGACCAATCTGCGTGGACCTTTGCGTAGTCGTCGTTTAGGAATGGGTGGAATTAACGAATTACTTTCAATGCAGTCACGCACTGGTATTAATGCAGCAAATCAGGCTGGTTCTGTTGAGAGTATAAGAACATTGATGGGTTATGGATACAGTGCTGGAGACGCTACTCAATACATTGAAAGCATGGGTCAAGCAGACACCGTAAACAGAATGTTCATGATGACTGGTACCAGCCTTTATGGTATTGGTGGAAAACAAAAATCAGCGCAACAAGTAAACCAAGATTTGATTCAACGGCTTGGATTAAACAATCGTGAAATTATTAACGCTGGTCGTCAATCAGGTTCAATGGTTCGTCAACGTTTGCAAATGGCTGGACTTGATGAAGGTGCTCAAGACTTATTGTTGCAATACGCAGAATCAAACGTTAGTTTTACTGAAAAAGGTGGAAAAGGTTTTTACGACCCTTCTAAAAAATCTGACCGTGAAAGAATGGGTATTGAAGGAAACTATGCTACACAACAAGAAGAAACTACAAGAACAACAGTAAACCGTGAAGAGCAAATGTACAAGCGTCAAGCAGATAACTATGCTCAAATGGAAAAGAATCTGCAAGCCGTAAACAAAGCATTAGGTGCGTTTGAAGACAAACTATCGGGCATTACTGGAGCAAGAACAAGCACTCGTGGATTTGGTCAACTGTTAAGCCCAGCACTTGGAATACTTGGAGCAATTGGTGGCTTTGCTTTAGGTGGTGGACCAGTGGGAGCAATGGCTGGTTATAGTGTTGGTTCTGGAATAGGGAATGCTATTGGAGATGCTACTGGTGGAGGTGCAGCAAATCCTGGGCGTATTGCTGCGGAAAACCCTACCAAAAAAACATCAAATACAGCAGGTCTTTCTCAATTAAAACCAGTTTTGCGAGAACCTCTTGCAAAACTTATGGCAGACCGTCCAGGTATTTCAATTGGTCAAGGTTATCGTAGCCCAGAACAGCAAAAGAAAATGTTCTTGGAAAGATATTACCGAACAGATGAAAAAACAGATACTTATTACGATGGGTCATATTGGTTAAAAAAACCAGGTGTTGCTATGGCAGCACCTCCTGGATTGTCGTATCACGAAATTGGTTTGGCGGCTGACCTTGTATTTGCTACTCCAGAAGATAGTGCTTATTTGAAAGCAAACGCAAGTAAGTATGGTCTTGATGAATTTTCACGTCATGGAGAACCGTGGCACGTTCAATCTACGGCTTATCCTGCAAGCAGAAGGAATTATGAAGAAGAAGGAGCAACATACGGAACAGAAACAGAGCCTGAATACAAGTATGTTCCAGATACTACGGGCGTAATTACGGAAACTGGACCAATGGGTCAAACAGGTTCAGGAATGGATTATAACGCTGTTATTAAACAACAACTAACAATGTCTGAATCAATGGCTTCTTTTGCATCACAAGGAACTGGTTCAGTATTACCTGGAACTGTTAAAAAATTATCAAAAGATAAAGATAGAGGAACAGCAGGTAAAACAAAAGTAGAAACTGCACCTGGTTCTTATGACCCAACAGAGTTGGCTCGCATGCTTGACCGCAGAAAGTTTAAAAAAGAAGATATTTGGAAAATGCTTGCTATTTCTTGGCGAGAGTCCAGATGGAACCCAAACGCTTATGTAAAAGACAACGATGATGATTCATATGGACTTTTTCAAATAAACATGCTTGGAGACATGGGTCCAAAGCGTGCTAAAGATTTTGGAATTAATGATTATAAAGAATTATTAAATCCAATCACAAATACAAAAGCAGCGCGTATTTTGTATGGTGGCGGCAACTTATCGCATTGGTCTGTAAATGGTAATCCACTTGGTGACATTCCAGAATCAACAATTAAAGCAAGTAAAGAAATTGCAGGAAGTTTAGGTTTTCCGACAGGTGACCCTTCTGATAAGGGTTATACTCCAACAAAAAAGATAAATCAATCATCTTCATCTCCTACTACTATAAAAACTGGAGAAACTACAAATAATACTTTTAACATTAATCCAACTATTAATGTTACTAGTACTGGCTCTGTTTCAATGGACGCTGCTAGGTTAGCAAAAGAAGTTACCAAACTTATTGACCGAGAACTTAAAATGAATATGGTAAGGAATTCTTAATATGGCTTCAAAAGACGAACGACTTCAATGGACTTTAGAAGAAGCCAGAAATAAAGATTTTAGTAATTACTCGTCATTAAATGAAAAGATACCTGATAGTCGTCAAAATGACCCTTTTGCATATCCAGGACCATTTCCTAGAAATATTAGTGGACCATCTTCTCGTTTAAACCAAAAAATAACACGTGGTTTTATGCGTAGTATTTTAATGGATGAAACTATTGCTAATAAACTAAATCCAGGAAGGAAAAACCCTGGTAATCTTCGTCTTAATTTTCAATTTAATCCAGAGTACATTGAGCGTCGTGTAAGCCAAAGTCCTGGAGCAGTAAACCCCTTGTTGCAAAATCCAGCAAATTTAACTCAAGCAGTGCCAGGAACTGCTCAATTTAATTTTACTATGATGTTTAACCGAGAAGCAGAAGTGGCTCAAAGAAGGGAAAACCTTACTACTACTGGCGTTGTAGATTCTAGAACTGGAACAGCAAACCGATTAGAAACAGTAGGTTTAAATATAACTATAACTGAAGATGCAACAAGTCTTGCTTTAAAAGACCCTGGTCAAGTTGGAGTAATGCATGACCTTGCTATTTTTGACAGCATTATTGGACAAGGAATTACTTCAGAATTAGTAGATGTCATATCAGCATATACCCGACAACAGGTTGTTGCTCAAACTAATAATGCAGAAGAAGACGAAGATATACCTGTTTTTGAAAATTCGTCTTTTAAGGCTTCTGTTAGCAAAAACTTTGGTAACTCTGCATTTTTAAATCCAATGCCTGTTCGTATTGTGTTTTCAGATTTGTTTATGGTTGAAGGATTAATTGTTGGTTCAGCAGTAGCATTTCAAAAATTTAGTCAAGAAATGATTCCAACAATGTGTCAAGTCAATTGTGATGTGTATGCATTATATGTTGGGTTTGCTAAAAAGACGGCATTTTTAACAGACAATTTAACTAGTTGGGCTGTTACTACTGCAACTGAAAAAGCAAAGGCAACAGCAGAAGTAAATAAACAATCAAAAGAAATTAAACAAAGTTTAATTAAATTAAATTTGTCTGTAAACTCTAAAGACGGAGAACCACAAGATTTATCAGTTCCTAATTACAACTCAGATGCTATGCGAGTTTTAGTTCCTAATTACAGTAGCAGTTTTTATGCAGGAAACGTTTCTAATGCGGCAGATAGGTTTGTGACATTACCTCAATGGTTTAATGCTTTTGCTGCAAGCAGCGCCTCATTAGGAATAATGAAAAATTCAACGGGTGCATTTGTGGGAACTAATGTTTTTGAAAGTTACGGTGGCAGCAATTTACTTCCAATAACATTGTACATCCATACTACAGACGCTGAGTTTTTTAATGTTGTGTCTACGTTTACAGTAACTATTGAAGATACAGCAACAGCCCAAAACAAAAGCACAGTTGTTTCAAATAGTGGTTCTTGGAATAAAATAAAAGATAGTGGTGAATACGGTTTGTTTTTTGAAAATTCTAAAACAACTCCTAAAACATATGTATTTAGAAATACTTTTTATATTGACCCAGTTGATGTAAACAATAAAAAAGAAACAATTAGTCAATCTTCTAGGTGTAAATTAAGTATTAATGTAGTATTTAAAAAGACACTTGCAAATGGGTCTGATGCAATACACACTCAAACTTTTCAATTTTTTTATAATGGAAATGAACCTTTTTTCTACGATGTTACTCCAGGAACAGATAGAAACGGTGAGTTATTTAATAAAAAAATGATGCAAATAAAACCTAACACAAACATAAGACAAAATTAACTAAATATGCTTATCTCTAAATCTTCCCGTTATTTTTCTGAATACTATGATGATAGTAATAAAGAAGCACGCGCTATTTCTACACGAGTTCTTACAAAGTCTCAACCATATTTTACGCACGTTACTGAAGAAACTGAATCGTTTTCTTCTTTGGCTGCTAAGTATTTAAATGACGAAAAACTTTATTGGTACATTGCTGACCAGAATCCGCAAATTAGATTTCCTGATTTAATACCTATTGGCACACTTGTTCGTATACCTTTGGCATGATTACTACCAATCTTTCTCCTCTTGGTATTACTTGGAATATTGCCATAAATGGTGTTCCTTTTAATAAAAAAACAGTACAACGTATTCAAACATCTTTTGTTGAAAACCAACATGATTATTTATCTGTTGAACTTGTAGGAGTTCCTTCTTCGTATGTATCTGAATATGTAGATAAACCAATAACAGTATCGGTACAAATTAACGGTGGTAAATCTTTTTCTTTTTATGGTTATGTAACTCAAGTTGAAAGTATTTCTTCTACAAATGAAGGAACTGTAAATAACAGTCCATTTCAAATTATTAAACTTATTTGTCTTGGTTCCTCTCACTTGCTTCGTAGTAACAATACGTTGGTATGGGAAAATGTTACTTTAGAAAACATTGTTTCTGATATTGCTAATGACTTTAGACTTGGGTATTCAATGCCCACAGACACATATGTTTTTAAACGTTTAGTTCAATCAGAAGAGTCATTATGGAAATTGCTTGTAAAAGCATGTAATCAATTAGGGTATTCAATAACTTTAATTAATTCACATATTCATATTTGGGATAAAAACAAAGCATTAGCAAGACAACCTTCTTACACAATTTTGCGCGGAATAAAAATTAAAAGAAATGATTACAGGCCATTACCAGGAGATATTGTTAATATAGAGTCAACTTTAGGAACTGCCGATGTTTCTCAACAATCTGGAGATAAAACCGTTTCATATATTGATGAACGTGGTGTATTTGTTACTGTTGACAGTTCTCAATTAAACGGGTCATCTGGTTTTGGAACTCCTGCAGAAAGTAGATTTTATAATAAATTAGCAGTCAGCGTTGATTCTTTTGAAAAAGCATCTCGTTATATTGAATCTAAAATTAAAAACTCATATCCATATATAACAGATGTTTTAGTGCATGGAGACCCTTCTATTGTTCCAGGTGGTGTAGTTAAAATTGAAGGATATGGAGGAGACTTTGATGGGTACTGGTATGTAAATGCGGTTACTCATACATTGTCTACAGACACTTTATTGTCATCTTTAAAGTTAGAAAAAGACGGAACTTATGATGTTCTTCCAAAATTTCCTATAGTTCAACGTTATCAACAAACACCTTTACCAGTGTTGATTAAAAATAAATGGGTTATGAAAACGGAGTATGTAAATGTATACAACTAAAAACATTCATAATATTGTTTCTGGAGGTCCTCACAGAGCGATAGTTACATACTCTAATGGCAACAGTGGAGAAATACGAGTTCGTATACCTGCAGTGTTAGGTTCTTCAGAAATTACAATTTCATTAATTGGAAGAAGTCCTGATTTTAATGGTTGGTCTGTTCCTGAAGTTGGAGACCAAATTATTGTTGGAACTGACGATAATACTTTTACAAATGTTTATTGGATTCAAAACGATGGTATATCTAAACTTAAAGAACGAATTGCAACATTAGAGGCTCAAGTAGAATCTATTTTGGAGGCATTGTCATGAAATCTATTAGAATACCTTTTTCTTTTGAGGAAGGAAGCGTATCTTCTACAACTAATGTAGACACTATTGTTGGTCAAGAAGTTGTTAATTACTTTATGACAATCAATGGAGAACGAATAATGAATCAACAATATGGCGGTAATTTGCCTAAATTGTCATTTGAAATTAATGACCCTTTAGTTTTGGCTGATTATAAATTAGACGCTATCAGTGATGTTAATTCAAATTTATCTTTTGGAAAAGTGTTAGATATTGCTGTATTAGATAGTGAAAATACTACATTTTATGAAGAAAATGTGGCTACAGTGATAGTTCGTTATGCCGTAACACCTAGAACAGTATCTACTGTAAAATTAACAGTAACAAATACATTTAATGAAGAAAGCGATATCTAATGGCAACTATTGATTATTCTAATCGCGATTACGATTCTATTCGCGCTGATTTGTTATCTCGCGCATCAGAAATAGTTCCTGAATGGACATCACGAAGTTCATCTGATTTTGGAGTTTTGTTTGTTGACCTTTGGTCTTATTTTGCTGACGTGTTGCATTACTATATTGACCGCGCTGCTGGTGAAGCCTTTATTACTACAGCAACCCAAAGAGAATCGTTGTTGGCTCTTGCCAGTTTGTTTGATTACAATCCACAACTTCAAAAATCATCAACCGCAACTGTAACGGTTATTGGTGAAAACATTCCTGCAGGAGAAACTGTAGTAGTACCTATTAATACTACTTTTGTTGCCCCTGCAACTTCTGAACGTCCTATCATTTACTTTACATCAACGCAAAGTGCTTCTGTGTCTGCTTCCGCAAACGCTGCTATTTCGGTTGTTGAAGGTTTACAAATTAATAATGAAACTGTAGGCGTTTCAAACGGTTCTGCAAATCAACGTTTTTCGTTGTTTTATAGTGGAGTAATTGGTGACAGTGTGAAAGTTTTTGTAAAAGAAGGAACAGTAATTGATGGCGTTCCATCTAATGTTGAATATCAATTTGTTAATAAATTACTTGATTCAACAGCAAATGATAAAGTATTTTCATTATTAACAACAGCGTCTAATGAAACTGAAATTGTTTTTGGAAATGGTATTAATGGAAAAATACCCAACACTGGTCAAGATATTGTAGTAAATTATCGCAAAGGTGTTGGTGCTCGTGGAAACATTCCTGCAAATTCAATTACTCAAATTCAAAATTCTCCAAGCGTTTATATATCTGAAATTTTGTCTAGTGTTGCTGTTGGAGGGTCAAATGTTGAATCTATTGAATCGTTAAGAAACAATATCCCAAATTCATTTGCAACTCAAGACCGAGCAGTATCATTAAGCGATTATAAAGCACTTGTTTTACAAGTTGCTGGAGTTGCTAAAGGAACTGCTTCCTACTCAAGTGGAACGGTTACTATATATGCTGCTCCTTTTACTGAAGATTATTTAACATATAGTTCTGCTTCATTATCAGTAAATGCTGATTTACAAACTGATATTGTTGAATATTATGAACCTCGTCAAATGATTGGGGCAAGCGTAACAGCGGCTAGTGCAATTAACTTAACAGCAGTTAATATAACCGCTACAGTAAATGTACTATCAGGATATATTGCAAGCAAAGTTGCTGAAAACGTTGAAACGGCTTTAGATACATTATTTGAATTTGAAAATGTTTTTTTTAATCAAACATTGTCAAAAGGTCAAATTTACAGAACAATTCTCAATGTTCCTGGTGTTGATTATGTAACCCTTTCTTTACCAAGTACTGAAACTGTAACATCTGGTGAATATGGATTATTAAAGAAAGGCACGTATACAATTACAACTGTTGGTGGAGTTACTGGTTAAATGGCTTTAATATCCTTTCGTTTACGACGAACAGATGATGTTGGTTCGTATGTTCGCGAAGAAAGCCGTTTAGATTCTGCGCTTCGTAGTGATTCATATGTAACACCGTCAGATTCTGTTGGATTTTCTTCGTTTAGTGCAACAGTAATGAATGTTGAAGAACAAACTGTAATAGACGCTGGACGACCAGGTGGTCAATACACCGTATATGAATATGATGTATTAACAGAATGGACGCTAACTGAAGAATTAGTATCTGCTCCAGCAACAGTTTCACCAACTGAAATACATTTAATAGTCAATCAATATGGAGAACCACTTACAGTTGAAGATGGTACTACTATCTTTACTTGTAATAGTTCATCTTTTGTAAACACTTTTCGTCACGTTAGCGCATTGTACAAACCTGGAACTTGGTTGTATTACGGATTTTTTATTAAATATTCAGATGGTTCAACAGAATGGTTTGAACGTGCTGCAACGGTAGCAGTACAGTTGCCAAAGTATTATCAATCTGTTGAAGACCTTTGGAAACGAATTCCTGAATACTACAGGGCTGCAGATTACGCAGAAGGAAATGGTCATCTTAAAAAATATTTATCGTTGTTTGGTTGGGAACTTGACAAAACAAGAAGTTTAATTGACAGTTTAATAACTGTTAATGACCCTGTTACTTCCCCAACTGTAACTCTTGATGCAATTGCCAAACAGTTGGGTTTGCCCGTAACTTCATTAGATATTGGAACAGCAAGGTTAAGAAGCGTTCTTTTAAATATCTTTAATCTTCGCCAACGTAAAGGGACAATTGGAGGAACCACTTCTTTTATTTCTGCAATGTCTGGTTGTCAATCTAGTTTTGATTTAAACACAAATACTTTTTATGTATATTCTCAACGGGTAAACCTTTTGTCTGACCCTAAATTTAGGCAACAAGATATTTCTTTTTACTTAGGAGCACCGTCAGTTCTAAATAGAACACCGTTTACCCTTCGTAGTGAGAGTGGTGGTTCTGCTTTACGTAATCCAGATGCAAACGACGACGCAATTAGAAATTATAATTCAAATCCTTTGTCTGTAGGAGAACTAGCAGAATATACAACAACATTAACAACTGATACTGCGGCTTCCGTAGGTTGGGGTGTATATACATATGGAAGTGCTTTTTCTGGAGGTGCTTCTGTACCTGTTGTTAACACAGTAGTTTACGACGGTGAGGAAACTGCTGGAGCATCTGTTTCTGTTGTTTACGTTAATGGAAATGGTATTAAAATTGAAATTCCAAATGACGCTACTGGACCTCAAGTCGTAGTCGTATATGGAAGAAAACCGTTTTATTACAGAAACGATGTTACTTATTATAGTTCTTTTAACTGCAATCTTTCGGGAGCATCGTTTGTTAATTTTCGTTTTATAACTAATGACAATATTAATTCTTTTATAGAAATTGACCCGCCAGACTCTGTTGGTGAAGCACTGTTTTACGATTCATGGAACACAGAAAGCGCTGCAAATCAAAATATATTCTTGTATGGAAACACGGCATATTACAACGCTAGTGCGCCTGGTTTAGCAACGGTTGGTCGTTTTAGTTTGCAACATCCAGAATCTCCAGACCTTGATAATGTTGAAAAGGCTGTAGTTCCAGCGTTGGTGTTTTTTGCAGACCCTGGTGATTCTATTATTGTTTCTAAATGGTTAGTTGAACCTAACGCCGTAGGACGCTATTTTGACGGAGACGACATTTACGGTGGGTTTATTCAACAAGCAAACCAACCAAGCATTGTTGGTGTTGCTGACTATAGATGGGGTCCAAATGGCGGTGAAGACAATGAAAACTTCTCGTACTACACTCTTGATTATGCGCGAGTTACAAATGCTGTAGAACGCATTGTGGAAGATACATTGATACCCGTTAACATGATTGGCAACTACACTATTGAATGGAACACTATCCCAGGAGACTAATGGAACTATTACTTGCAGCACTAGCCGTTTACAAAGTCGTACAAATTTTAGATTTGTTTTTAACAAAAGAACCCATGCCATGGGTTAAAGTTGTCGCAACATTGGTTATGTCATACGCATCAGTTTTAATTTTGTGGACAGACATTATTTGGTTGCACGGACTAGTTGTTGCAACAATCGCTGGTATAGTGCACAGCCTAATTCGCATGATTACACTCATGGGAGACATGGCAAGAACAAAATCGTTAAAATAAAAGGAGAACAACATGAATCAGTTTTTAATACTTGGAGTAGGCAACACTTCTGAAAACATCATAGAAGATTGTTTATTTGATTTGCCAAAGGATAGTACGTTTCACATTTACACGTACCGAACAAGTTTAGAAGGAGTGTGCCGAGTCTACGATTGGTTGTTAGATAACAAAGCGTCATACGTTGCATATCACAACAACACGGCACCAGCGATGTTAACTAACGAAGCAGTTAAAGTGGTTGAGTCAACAGTGGACGAAATGATTGATGTGGCTAAAAACTTAAAGGCCACTGTTCTATATTTGTGGAATGACAAAGACGAAGTAGAATCTGAAAAAGAAGTGACTAAGTTAATTGATAGCGGATTGCGTGTTCTTGATTTAACACAAGGTCTTACTCCGTTTTTAATTGTTGACAACAAAAAAGAAGTAAATGATACTGTAGATTCTCTTAAACCAGTAACTCGTGAAGAATACGAAGATATGCCAATAACATCATTGAAACAACAAGCAGCCGCACATGGTGTATCAGAAAAAAAACTTAAGTCAAAAGAAGAAATAATTGAAGAGTTGCTTAAAGACGAACCAACTTCAACGATAGTAATCGTTACTCAAAAATATACAAAAACATTTTCAGTTACAGAGAAGGTTGCACAAAAACTTATTGATGATTTAATGTAATTACGCAGGGGGACTGGAGGCGGAAAGGAGGTAGAAAAACCTCCAGCCCACACCCTGCTCAGCGTTCGGACAAGGACGCTGAAATTAGTTTATCAAATCGGACAAGGAATAACACGATGGCAAAAAGTAAATTTTCAGGACCGTTTCTACCCTTTCCACGTTGGGTATTGCAATATCTTGGCAACGACTCAATTAGTAAAGTAGTATTATTAACTGTATTACTTTACATGGATTCTGATACTCAAGAACTAACTACTTCTTACGGACACGTGGCTAAATTGACTGGGTATTCACGCAGAACCATTATCCGTTCTGTCAATCGCTTGGTTTCTTCTGGCGTACTTATTCGCAAAAACCGTTCAGGGAAACACGGAAACATTAGCAATAAGTACATTGTAAACTTTAATAATCCATCTACCCTAGTGTCTACACAGACACCACCTAGTGTCCTTACAGACACCACTGGTAGTGTCACGCCTGACACTACCCCTAGTGTCCCCAGTGACACCCAATCAAGAATAACAATAAACAAGAATAACCATAACAAGAATCTCTCTTTCAAGAAGGAGAAAAAAAAGGACGATATTACAAATGGTTACGTTATAGACGAAACGCTATTGTCACAATGAACGACGACTGGGGAAAGGCTCTAGGCTCAGATGAGGATAAACCGATGATTACTAAAATGTCCACAAAAACCAAAAACACAACTATGGCTTTGGTATATCACTTTAATAAATCCATAGAGTATCCAATGAGTTTTGAAGTAAATGCGTTGGCTTTGTCTAAAACGTTTAAGAATTTGCGTGACAGTGGAGTGTCATATTCTGACATGTACAACATGATTGACAGATTCTTTTATGAAATCAAACAAAAACCATTGCCAAAAGATGTGGCTACGTGGTTAGCATTTATTAAACGACGAGATGATTTATTACAGTGGGTGACAGCCAATTCCTCCGATTCTGATGTGTCGGAGTGGAAATGAGAAAATGGTGGTTTTTTATAAAAGCATTTAACATTGTTTTTAAAATGAACACTGTTAAACAAGAAGAAGAAGAAAAAATTGAAATGTATGTTTGTTCTTTGTGCGGAAGCATATACTTAGACAAACATTCGTACCTTACGCATTACAAAGTTGATGCGTGTACAGCACCAATGTATATTTTACCTAGCGACCCATTACACATAAAGGACACACTATGACAACAGGATGGAAAGGTCCTCGTTACTGGCGTAACAGACCACTTGAAGAACGCTTAAATAATTTACGCATTCCACGAAGATTTGAATCAATGACATTGGAGTCATATGACAAATCAATTGGAGACCAAGATGTTTATTACGCAATAATGACTTGGCTAAAAAACGCAGAAGAAAACATTGCTAATGGAACTGGTTTGTATTTGTTTGGTGGCACTGGTGTAGGTAAAACACATCTTGCCATTGGTTTGCTAAAAGAAGTAGTTTCTAAAGTTCAAATTAGTGGTTACTACATACCAACCACTACTTACATGGAAATGATGTACGACGAATTAAACAACGAAGGCAGTCTTCCAGAAGAATATGAATCTCCATACACATCAAAATACTTGCGAGCAATTTATGACGTTGTTGTTCTTGATGGGTTAGGCGATGAAAACGACACAGACTTTACACGTCGTTCAATTATTAATTTATTAAATCAAAGAATTAACAACAATCTTCCAACAATTATTACAAGCCTATACAACCCTAAAAAGTTATCTTTGCGTTACGGAGAACGCTTTGTTTCTATTTTGCAATCGGCGTGTCGGCTTGTTCCTGTATCGGGAACGGACCAACGTAATGCAGGGAAATGACATTGGAGAATATTGGCAAAAAGGACAAGGAGTAGTCTTTGAGGGAGTTCTGACACAGTTGTCAGACAGCCTTATTGCCAATTTTCACAAACAACGAGGCAATTGGAAAAAGTATTTATCTTTATCTAAACCCTGTGAACTTCCACTAAAAGCAACGATAGATAGTTATATACGATTAGGTATAGCAACAGATGTTTATACTTTTATAGACAACGATGCAGTTGATGCAATTAATGATTGGTTATTGAGGAAAGGCATATCCGTAGGTGTAATGTATTATCCCTCGGTGGAAGAACTTGCATACGACTTAAAGTTTCAACGTTCAGTTAGGACAATATATGTTGAAACTCAAGAACAAGCATCTATCATTGGGATACGTTCTCACGTAGTGGACACAAAGAAAGCGTGGATTAACTAATGTCAAGTTCAGAGCACTTACTAATTAGCAAGGTAATCACGGACAATGAAATATTGCCTGTAATTGAAGCAGGTATCAAACCACAGCACTTCTCAGCGCATTGGTCCAATGTTTGGGAATGGATTATTACGTATTGGCGAGAACACAACGCTGTCCCTTCTGAGAGGGCATTTAGCCAAGAACACGCCAATGTTTCTTTGGTAGATGCTTCTCGCGAGCAGTTCTCAAACCTGCTTGAGGAAATGCTTGATTCATACCGCCACCAGAAACTCGTAGAAACGCTTGCAACCGCAGTGCCTATGCTGAACAACAATCTGACCTCAGAAGCGTTACACGCGCTTACAGAGGGCTTACAGACCGCTTCAGCAGACGTTGCCAGGTTACGGGACATTAACCTTATTGAAAATTGGGAACAACGAGTACAACGTTACCAATTGATGAAAGATACGCCTAATGCCATTCGCGGAATACCAACTGGTTTTGGTGGATTGGACAGGATTACATCTGGATTACGACCACAACAGTTGATTACTTTTGTTGGTGAGGCAAAGAAGGGTAAGTCGTTAATTACCTTGATTATGGCAAACGCCGTACACACTCACGGTAAAGTTCCTTTATACATCTCATTTGAAATGAGCGCAGAAGAACAGTCAGCACGATACGACGCTCTTGTTGCTGGAATTTCACACACAAAAATAATGCGAGGAGACTTGACTAATGCTGAAATTGAACGCATTAGAAAAGCAGTATCCATGCGAAAGAATATGCACCCATTTATTTTGTCGGAAGACATTTCGTCTTTAACTACCGTTAGCGCGATTGCAGGAAAAGTACAACAACACAAACCTGATTTGTTAGTAGTTGACGGTGTTTACTTGATGGATGATGAGAACGGTGAACCGAAGGGTTCTCCACAAGCACTTACTAATATCACTAGGTCGTTAAAGCGCTTGGCTCAACGATTTGATATTCCTATTGTCGGTACAACTCAGGTATTGAGTTGGAAGATTGGAAACCGTAAGAGCAGGCAAATCACTGCTGAAGCCATTGGATATACCTCATCTTTTGCACAAGACTCAGACCTAGTAGTTGGCGTAGAGTCTGACCCTGACATTGAAAATCAAGCAATCTTGAGAGTAGTGCTTGCACGTACAGCACCAAAAGGAGAAGTCAGAATTAATTGGGATTGGAACAACATGGACTTCTCAGAGGTAGAAGATGACACTAACGATAACAATGACAACTGGTATTACTAACTTTCGTGACGTCCTTGACGCGATAGGCGTTGATGTTCGTCGTGAGTCTAACAATGAAATTATTGGCTGTTGTCCAGTACACGCAAAACGAACTGGCAAGGCAGACAGGTCTCCGTCATGGTCAATGAATGCCTCTACAGGATTGTGGATATGTCATTCATGTGGGTCTCGTGGAAACTTACCACAGTTAATTGCTGAGGTTACTGGAAGTTACGAATCGGTATCCACAATCTATAACTTGTTGATGAACTCTGGAATGGAGCAGTTAACACGTCCTAAGTTAGAAAAAGTTAAATCGGATGTGGATTGGGAAATGTACATGTCTTTTGACAATCCTCCCTACGAGAAATTGTTAGAACGTAATATCAAAGCGGTAGTTGCCGAAAGGTTTGGTATCCGATGGGATACGTCAAAACAAGCGTGGATTATCCCAATTATTTCTGCATCAGGAGATTTGATGGGGTGGCAAGAGAAGTCGCCAAGAGGTGTTTTAAATCAACCTACAGGAGTTTCCAAATCAGAAACTTTGTTTGGTATTGACCGTTTTAACATACGAACAGCAATTTTAGTAGAGTCACCACTAGACGTGGTTAGAGTTTCTTCAGCGTATTCAGGAGTACAATGTTTAGCCAGTTTTGGGGTACAAGTGAGTAAAAAACAAATAGAACTATTAAGTAATGTTTGCGATTGTCTAATTGTAGCGTTGGACAATGACGAGGCTGGAATGACAGTAGGTAAAAAATTGTTTAAACATCTTCCCACTTTTCGTGAAGGCGTTAAATGGCTTTACTACGGACATACTAAAGCAAAAGATTTGGGTGAAATGTCAGACGAAGAAATTGGCATCGCCATAACTAAAGCAACCGTTCTTCCTTGGTGGGTAAATGTTTAAAGGAACTTTATACCCATTTCAAGAAGAAGCCCGTGAAAAAATGGTTGATAGAGGAAAGATGCTATTAGCCGTAGTAATGGGTGGCGGTAAAACAGTAATCACTATTAACTCTCTTGAGACATTGTTTGAACAACAAGAAATCACAAGAGCAATCATTATTGTTCCAGCATCTTTAAAATATCAATGGCTTAGAGAAATTACTAAATTTACAAATTCACGAGCAGTAGTTATTGATGGTAATGCCAAAATACGAGAAACATTATGGCGTTCTGCAATACGAGCAAAGTATGTCATTGTAAATCCTGAAACATTGTTAAATGACCAACATATGTTTAACTCACTGAGGTTTGAAGCAATGGTGATAGACGAAGCCACAATGATTAAATCACCACGTGCTAAACGCACAAGATTACTTAAAAAACTTGGTAAAAAATGTCAATATCGTTTTGCTCTTACTGGTCAACCGATTGAAAATAAACCAGAAGAATTGTTCTCCATCATGGAGTTTGTAGATGAAAATGTATTGGGAAGATTTGATTGGTTTGATAAAACTTTTATTGTTCGCGATAAATTTGGAAGGCCAACTCGGTATAGAAACTTAAACGTTCTTAATAAATCTATGGAACTAGCAATGGTTCGTAAAAGTAGGAAAGACATTCAAGACCAATTGCCAGAAGTAATTTCAACAGTTATTCCAGTTCAATTTGATGAATTAGGAACATTGGCGTATAAAAACATTGCCAACGACTTACTTAAACAAATACAACAAGCATTAAGCACTCATGGAAAAAGTTTTGACCTGTGGTCTCACTACCATGGCAATCCAGCAGCAAACGAAGCACAAGGTCAAATTATGTCACGCTTAACAATCTTGCGTATGCTTTGTGACAACCCAGAGTTAGTTTTGTTTTCAGCAGAAGAATTTGTTAGGGCAGATGGTGATGTAGGAAGTAAGTACGCAAAAGAAGTT
>Ga0214923_10004092_pt1 | contig 17905 bp, 18 predicted proteins | sample LL1510_MetaG_FD_177993 | JGI IMG/M metagenome (GOLD analysis project Ga0214923, IMG submission 177993) | Freshwater microbial communities from Lake Lanier, Atlanta, Georgia, United States - LL-1510 | ecosystem: Environmental > Aquatic > Freshwater > Lake | place: USA: Georgia | collected... | reverse complement strand
AAATATAGTAAAAAACATATCAAGGATGTACTGGAGCAAACAAAGAAAAAAGGTAGAGAAGGAGACACAGAACTTGCTCATATTAATCCTGTTGAATCTAAAATATTAAAAAGTCTTGGAGGTAGTGGCAGCATTAATCCAAAAACAGGGCTTAGAGAATATAAAGGAGGTTTTTTTAGAAAACCTTTTAAAGCAATAAAAAGTGTTCTTGGCGGAGGAGCAGGAGCTTTAATCGGTAATATGATTTTACCGGGAGTAGGAGGTATTATAGGCGGTGCTGTCGGTCAGGGAGCGCAACATGCAGCAAGAGGTAAAAATGCTTTACAAGGAGCTTTAAAAGGTGCAGGAATGGGAGCAGCTTTACCTTCTGTTGCATCAGGATTAGGTTTTGGGGCAACTAAACTAGGTATGGGAGGTATCGGTTCTACTTTAAGTAAATACGGAACTGATAACGCTATATTACCTGCTCTTGGATTTGGTAAAGATACCGGATCTAGCGTAATGGGGATGGGTAAAAGTGCTGCTAAATACGGCGGAGCTACTTCATTATTAAGTAGTTTAGGAGGTTCTAAAGGTGCCGGTGTATCTGCCGGTGATGATACGGAAAGTTATATGCAATATCTTCTTGAAAAAGAAAAGAAAAAAGATGATATGAGTTTCATGGATAAATTACAGAGTAATAGCATGGATTTCCTAAGTAAACCCAAGAATTTACTGGCTCTTGGTACTACCGGATTAACTTTGTACGATAGATTCAATCAACCAAAACCAAAGACTGCTGCTCAAGAAGGTAAAGAATTAAAAGAGAGAATGCTAGCTCAACGACTAACTCCTGAAGAACTTGCTGCTCAAGAACAGTATGAACTTCAGGTAGAGCAGGCAAAACGTAGGAATTCACGTAAAAAATTCCTACCGGAAGAAAGAATAGAAATAGATCCGTTATATACAAGAGTTAGTACTCCGGAAGAAAGAGAAAGAACCGGAAGATGGCTAAATTACTATAACAATCCGCAGTTTAGCGGTAATCCAACAAGAATTTAAGATATGGCAAAACAGTATATACCTTTTGATCAGATAAGAGATAAAGCTAGGCAATTACTAATTCGTGATAGCGGCAGATTATCTACTTCCAATTATACACCTTATCCCGGAAAAACATTAGCTCCAATGTCTTCCATGACTCAAAGAGCAAGAGGATTGGAGGAAAGAAGGACCGCTAAAGGTATGCCGTATACCAACGATTTAAATGCTCTAGCAAATGCACCTATTGAAGGAATAAACGAAGGTAATATAAATAAGTTACAGGATTTTACCTATGATACCGCTAATAGAGGTTTAGAAACTGTATCAAATAGATTAAGAAATCAGTTCGGAAATAAATTTAATAGATACTACGATAGTTTTAGAAATAATGTAGATAGAAACAATCAATTAAAAACAAATGAATTCCAGTCTGATCTAAATACTTTGAATCCTGAAATAAAAAAACTTCAAGGAAAGAAGAGTCGTTTTGCTTTTGAGGCTATTTCTGAATCAGGTAAAAACAAATATAACAGAGAAAAAGCTTTAATAGATTCTCTTAATAAGTACGGAGAACAGAAACACGGTATTGTTAATAAAGGATTAACAGCAGAAAAAGCCCGATTCGATGCAGAAGTAAATGAACCTTACGGACGTATTGAAAATCTTAACTCTGTATTAAATTCAATGGATGGAATAGATAGTTCAACATCTCATCCTGACGTACTTGATTTACAAGGTAAACAGTTAATAAAAGCTCTACAAGCTTACGGTGTTGATGTAGGTAAACCTGTTGATCAATGGATGACTGCCCCAAGAACTAATTTACCTGTTTATCAAGGTAAATTAGTAGAACCGGTAAATGATGAATTAGCTAAGTCTTATGAACTAGCTGAAAATATAAGTCCTTTCTATAAAGATAAAAATTACATTGATCGTAAATTAACCCGAAAATCTTTAGTAGATGGTACTAATTCAGTAAATAATGTTGTAAATTCTTTGCCTGAAAACATAAGACCAAAGTTCGAATCTCTTGATGAAGAAGCAAAAAAGAAAGCAATAAATGATTTAACAGCTTTAAATAGCAGGTATATCAAACAAGGGATGTACGGCAGTAATTCACATTTAAAATCCGTTACAAATAGAATGCAGGATTTATTGTCTGCTACCGGAGAATCAAAATTAAAAGCAGTAAAAGAAGATTTAGTAAGAGGTATTGCAGATAAGGAGTATAGTGATTTAAATAATATAGATAAATTAAATCAATACGATCAATTAGCTAATAATGAATTTGGAACAGTACTTGATGATGTTAAAAGATCAAATTTAAAGGGACTCGAGAAATGGAAAAATGCACAGGAAAATAATGAACAATTATATAAATCCTATCAGGCAGAAAAAGGAGGTATGAATCCAAAACTATTAACCAATGCAAGGAATAGTGGATATGAAGGAGGAGTTAATAGCGGAATAAACACAATATTCAATCATTTCAATAATCAGGGTATTGATTTATCTAGTATAAGTGATCTTCAAAACAGATATTCTGAAATGCAGAAAGAAAGAACATCAAATTTAGATAAAATAAAAAGTTTGGAAGATTATAAACTTCAAGCTGAAGAGTTATCCAAGAAAAATATGGGAGAGTATGATAACGAAAAAAATCAAAGATTAAAACTCGGTATAGAAAGAGATGAACTTAATAATAAATTGCAGAATGAAATAGCAGCTAGAATGAATCTTGAGCAGGATTTAAAGAAACGGGCCGAACTTCAAAAGCAACAAAGAGTATTAAGAGAACGAGAAGAGAATGCTAATAGATTAAAAGTTGAGCAAGAACAAAGAAATTTAGAAGCTAGAAGACAAGAAGAATCAAGAGTTGCCGAAGAAAATCGTCAAGCAGAACTAAGAAAAGTTGAGCAGGAACAAAGACAGCTAGAGGCAAGAAGACGAGAAGAAGAAGCAAATCGTCAAGCAGAAGTTTTAAGAATTGCTGAAGTTAACAGACAAAAAGAACAAGAAAGACTTAGAGTGCAATTAGCAGAACAAGCAATGTTGCAAGAAATTAGAAATAGAGATAAACGTTTTGGTCCTCATTTTAGTGACGCATATGTAAAAGCAATTGCAAAACAGGAAGCTATAACAGGAAGAGGCACTTATCGACATGTAAAAAATCCAAGAGATCCAAGGTTTGTAGAGGTATTTAAACCTGGTTTTAATCCATTTTTAGATAAATATCAGTAAATTATTTCAATCCTTCTTTATAAATATAATACCTTATTTTAAATTTATAAAGCTCATCCAACCATAATTTAGTTTCTTTTGATTTAGGTGAGCAAATAGTATTTAGTTCAGATATTAAGTCTTCTGTATTTTTTACTCTAATTACATCTTCCGGATTTTCTTTATTGTAATTAAGTATAGATAATTTTAAATCCTTGATATGATCATTAGTTTTAATACATACAGGATTAAAAGCTGTCTTAAGTTCCTTGTTAGCAGGAACAGATATTAAAGGAAATTCAGGTAGATCAATATTTGTAATAATGTTATTTATTTTGCTCTGACATCCTGTCAATAGCATTATTGATATCATTACTAGGTTTAATGTTCTCTGTAGCATGTATATCTTTTGTTTTAATAGCTATTATTGTATCTTTTTCGTTGTTTTTCGTTATTAACTGTTCTTTTTCGAGTTTTAAGGTTTTATTTCTATTAAATAGATAAAGAGCAAAAAATCCTATAATACCAAGTAATATTTCTTTTAAATAAGTTAGAATAAACATTTTAAATGTCGTTATTTTCTTCTATTATTGATACACCGCTTAATTGTAAAGATTCATGTAATTTTTCTGATTTAACGATATCCATGTCTTCTAAATTGAAATTTTTAAATTTAACATTAAAAGAACTATCATAACTAATAACATCCTGCACCGCTAATTTTAAGTTATCTATTTCAGTGGTTAATTTTATTTTATCTTTTTTTAATTCTTCCTTATCTGCTTTTAGTTCTTTTATCTGATTTTCAGATAATTTTATTGTATTTTCTAATAATGCTATTTTTTCTAATAATGAAACTTCAGAACGTTCTTTGTTGGACTGCTCTGTAATCAAACTATTTTTTATATTAATTTCTGTTTGTAAATTAGAAGTAAGTATGTTTTTAGTATTTACTTCATTTTTTAATAGTTCTTCTTTTTGTTTTAAATCAGTAACCTGTGTTTTTAGATTTTGATTTTCTATATGAAGTAATCTTACTTTTTCTAATAACTCATCCCTTTGTATTTGAATTGGTGCTTTAGGTAAAACTTTCATTTTCATAATGCAAACCTCATTCCTAGAGTTATATTGTGGATTTCATAAATACGATTACCTATATTTTGCATCCCTCCTACGATTTTTCTTTTGTTACTTCCTAAGTTAAAATAGTTGTAACTAACTTCGCCGGTAACCGTATCACTAAATTTTATATCACTGCCTATAGTTAATTTATAAGCAAACTGATTTCTTTTTTTACTGATTGCCTCCAGTGGATTAATAACATTATCATCCTGAGAAATAGCGTAACCTCCCGCAGATTCTTTCAAATATGCTAATCCGATACCACCTCCAATAAAAGGAGTAAAATTGCCAATAGTTACTATATCTTTATAAATATTAAACATTAAGCTATCTGCTTTTGTTTTGGCAGTAATTTTAAACGTATCCTTATTTGGATTCATTGATACTTCAGATGTTTTAAATAGAAAGTAATAATCAATAACGCTCTCAAGTCTAATATCATTATCAAATTTATAACCAATGCCTGCTTCAATTAATGGAAAACTATTAGATAATTTAACCTTTCCCTCAAAATCATGGTTACTGAATTTGGTAGTTTTAATATTATTTAATCCGACACCGCCTTTTAAGTAAAAGCTTCCATCAGCATAAGTATTAAATGAAGAAAATAATAAATAAAATATTACTACTGATTTTATATACATATTATTCTTCTAAAAATTTTCTGACAGTAGAACATTCAACATATCTTTCTTGAGATTGATCTATATAACTAATTAGTGCTGCTATTCTTTCTTCCGGAGTACCTGTAAATTCAGAAGATGTAGATATTGTATCTGCTGAATCATTAATTTCTGATACTACTTCCTCTTTGTTATCTATAGATAAATCTATTTCTTCTGTATTTTTCATATAACCTCTTAATTTTTAGATAAAAACAATGTTACTTCTGCTTGTCTTCTGTTGGTAAGACCATTACTTACTTTTTTTATACCATTAACTGTTATTTTATTCCATAACTTAAATTGATCAGGCACTTTATTAAATATATTTTTATTTATAAAAGATAATAAAGTACTTTTTTGAAAAGCACCAACACCAATATTAAATACAAAACAAACAAGGGCATCAAATTGATTCTGTGTTAGAGAGACTTTTACTAAAAGATTGACGGCATTTTCAGCTGTTTTTATATCTTGCTTAAGTAAATCATCTGCCTGTTTTTCTGTTATTGGAGGAATTATATTATCATCAGGAGTAATAACATGACCATAACCAATAGTATTTTTACCGGCAGAACAAGGATAAATAACAGGAGAAAATCCTCCTTTAGGACCTTGTTCCCATTTTTTCAATAAATTTAAACCTCTATCACCTAATTTTATCATGAAGTTATATCAATATTACGATTAGTAGTAATCTTTACTAGAAATTCCAATGTTTGTTCCCATAAATTATCATTCCCAAATATCCAATGTGAAAATATACCTCCTGCAACAAAGAATCCAAATATAAAACCTACTACAAACTCTTTAGTACAAATAAGTTCAATAAAATATGTTTTAAGTTTATCTATAATCTCAATCATCTTTATTCTTCAATACCTTAAATAATTCTTCTTGTGTTAAATCTTTATGTCCAATAATCTGCATAACACGCTCATCTTTACAGTCTTTTCCGACTAGATGATATATTATAACAGGTTTATCTTGTCCTCGTCTATGTAATCGATCATTAAATTGAATGTAGCTATCAAGTCTAAATGTAAGACCAAACCATATTATAATTCTTCCTCCTTTTTGTATATTAAGACCTCTACCGCTATTACATTGACACAACATCATTTTTATTTTTCCTTCATTCCATAAAGGCTCTAATTCATTAACGTCTTTAGCATTCATGGTAACAGCATGAGGGAATCTCTTTTTTATTCTATCTTCATCGGATTTAAAATTATATGCTACTAGAAAATTCTCATCTATATGCTGTTTCATTATTTCATCAAGCATATCAAGCTTATTGTTATGTACGATAATAACATTACGATCCTGATCATACACAGCTCCATTACAATATTGAATTAGTTTATTACACAATACTCCGGCATTAACGGCAGTTATCTCCATTTCTTGTATCTTAAGATAAAAATCATCCTCAAAAGATTTATATTCCTGATAATTATCTATAATAACCGGAGTAGTAATCATCATTTTGTCCGGTAAATCCAGATAATCCTTACTATCCATGAATAACCAATTACGTTTTAATCTATTCATTATCAATTTAGGATATACACATTCATAACCATGACCTTCTCTCTTTTCTCTGAAATAATGTTTTCTAAATCCGGTAATATCACCAAACATTTTTCCTTTATCTATCAAATATTGCTGAGACCAGAAATCTATCAATCCACTAGGTGCAGGAGTTCCGCTAAGTAGTACCATATAAATTGATTTAAAATGCTTAAGAGCATTAAAACGATAGGAATCATGACCTTTGAATTCATGGCTCTCATCAACAACAATCATGCCGTATTTAGAGAATCCTTGATCATACATCCATTCTACATTTTCCTGATTTATAACATAGATATCAGCTTCGGCGTTTAACCCTGCCAGTCTTGTTTTCTCATTTCCGCAACAGATTGAAACTCTAAAATCTCGTGTATGACTCCACTTATCCGTTTCATTTATCCATACATTCTTAGCTATTGTCAAAGGTGCAATAACAAGAAGTTTTTTAACTTTTTTGCCTATAATTTCAGAAAAAGCCGTAAGAGTACAAATAGTTTTACCAAGTCCGGGTTTTAATCCAAGACCACATCTTTTTTTGTTTAATATGTAATTGATAGCTTTTAATTGATATTCTTCCAGATCACTTTTATTTAATATTTTTTGGCTCATACAAAGGTTCATAAAAGTCGGTATCTAGGATGCTGTTTAAATTGTTATTTAGGATATCAACACCTCTTTGAATATCATTAACTAAATAAATTGGTGTATTACGATAGATAAGTTTGCTAAATACCATTCTTTGCAAAGGAGTAACTTTACCTGATAGACTTTTGAACTCAATAAAAAATATTTCACCTTTTTTATTTATAAAAACTCTATCAGGTACGCCTCTATTTGAAGGAGAAGTAAATTTATAAGTAAGGTATCCAAGATCAATAGCTTTCTTGGATATTTTAGATTCTATTTTTCTCTCGGTTAATACCCTAACTTTACGCATTCTTAAAAAATATCTTCATCATCTTGGATTTTATTAAAATCTTCACTAGCATCTATAGTATCAATTTTACCTCCAAGCATTTCTCCGTCTCTGGCAAATAGTACATGCTGCAATCTTTTAGTAACTCCTTTAGGTACTTTCTTGAATTCATAAGAATCAATAGTAAATAGGATATGAACAAAACAACCAGGATAAAAAGGGTTTTCATCAACTTCAGTATTAAGTAATTGACCTTTAATTAAGCTTAACTTAGGTTGTATCTTATTTTTTACATTAAGAATATAATGTCCTTTTAAATACTCACAATTAGCTTTCTTTTCTTTTCCTTGTTCTGTCGAATCGTCAATGGATTTGTAGATTTCATCACCATCCTTAAATAATTCGTATAAATGTTTTTTAACTTTAATACGTCTTAAAACATCATCGGCAGTATCATTAATCTTTTTATAGTATTCCATATGTTTTGGATTACTTTTAGACAAAAGACAATCTACTTTAAATCTTCTTTGTTCTTCTGTTTCAATGTATTCACTAATAGGCTCTTTCTCAAAAAGATACGGCCATACTATACGTACATTTTCCAGTAATATTTTTTCACTAATTTTTTTAGTCATAGTTAATACCTTTTAATTTGTTTAATTTTTTTAATAATGTTTAATCTGTTAATAATTCTTCTATGGAATATTCCTGTTTTACTATTATTTTATCTGTAACCTCCTTTGTTGTTAAATGTTTAATATCATCTTTAGACAAAAGTTTTTCAGCTTTTGTAATAGATATGAGTTTTCTTGTAGTTTCATAAGCATCATCACCGAGTAGCCGTGTTAAATGCTCTTCTGCTGTATCTATCCATTTACGATTGGATAACTTGTCTTTAAGTTCATAATCAGCAAAACTACCTTCATGTAACTTTGTTTTAATGTAATCTTCAATAGCATTAAGATATAGAATTATTACATCTTTCTTGTCATAAATAGCACTTATTTCTTCTTCCGATAACATTCTAATACGAGCTAAAGTAGTATTCCTATCTTTAATATTATCTATTACAGGCAAAGTATTAGCTAAACTACTGCAAGTAGCTTTTGCTTTGCAAAATTGACACGCTTTTTTAGAAGGAATACGTATTGCCGTTTTAGAATAAGCTTGCTCTATACTACTTTTTATTAAATCCAGTCTTTTACCTTGTAATAAAGATTTAAGTTCATCATCCCTTAGTTCCCAGCAACTATCAGATAAATAAGGTTGAACTATATGTAAATACAGTTTTATATATTTATGTATATTATTACATTTAAATTTAGGTATTTCATCTTCAAGTAATCTTAAAAAACCATAATCATTTAAAACACCGGTAGCATATAACATAAGTTGATAGTTTTCATAAGCTTCAACTTTTACACCCATACCAAATTTATAATCTATAACATGAAGCTCATATATTTTATTTTCTTCGTTATAGCATAAGACAATACTATCAACACTTCCTCCCATCTCTTCAAAAGGAGGAACAAGGAAATCAAGATTAAATCTCTGTTCGTGAAATTCTATAAGAGTTTTTTTATCTCTTTTGACAGAATAAAAATATTCTTGAGCTTTTTTAATTATTTCCTGTAAATCATCCGGTAAATCTTTTTTCCATTCTTTATGTCCATTAATCAATTTATTAACCCTATCATGCAACATAGTACCTTTCTCTGCATAAACAGAGGTAGTATTCGGCAAATCTTTTTCTGCATGCAAGCTTCCCGGACATAGCATACGTCTTTCAAAATTTGATGGACTAATTAATGTGTGTTTAGACATTGATGTATTTCTCTCTTTCCTTAATTAAAAAATTAACAGAAAAATCTATATATGTAGGATTTTTTATTTCATGACTACTATAATTATCTCTACCAAAATCTATTATCCAATCAACAATACAATTTATAGGTTGTTCTCTGATAACTTTAAAAACTCTTATATCATCTTCATCAACATCTTCTCCATAACATATTTCAAGAAGAACGTTTATAGCCATCTCTTTTTCCAGAAGATTAATATCCTTGTTTAGATACTTCTCTATTATTAATGTCTCTATTTCTGATTTTTTATCTATTAACATAAATTACCTTATAATCTATCGGTATCTTTAATTTCCGTAATATTTAAAGTCGGATACCTTGGTTCAACTTTTCTTACGCCTGCAATCATTGCTCCTGTTATATGATTCTTTATTTCAATGTATTTAGCTTCGTCCTGTATTAACTCTATCGGTACTTCAAATACAAGCTCATCATGAACAGTATTAACCAAGTAACCTTTTAAATAATCCGGAAGAGAAATCAATGTCTCAAGTAATACTTCCCCGCAAGAACCTTGAACTGCCGTATTAATCATCTCACAATACGCCTTATCCATATCCTCAAAGAATCTTTTTCTACCTCCTTTGGTTAACGCATAACCTCTAGCTCTGCAATCTGCTCTTTCTTTATCAGACCAACGTTTTAAGAAAGAATATGTACTCCAGAACTTTGTTTTAATTGTTGTTGCTTCTTCTTCAGTTAAAACAACATTGTAATTATCCTTGGCATTATCAATAAACCTACTTGCTCCCATACCATACAAGAATCCAAAGTTAGCTGCTTTAGCTTTTTGTCTTTCAGATTTTTGCCAATCTATAGGTTTTTCCATGAATTCCTTAAGCGGCATATTGTTTAATCTTGCTGCCATAATAGCATGAGGATCTTTACCTGCGTTAAAAGCTTCAATCAATACTTTCTCGTTTGACATGGCAGCAACCATTCTTAGTTCCTGACCCGAGAAATCGGCTCTTATAAACCTATAACCATCTCTTGCCTTAAAGATATGACGAAATCCTGATCGTGGAAAATTCTGGACATTAGGTTTTACAGTAGCAAGTCTTCCTGTCTCTGTACCGCAAATTAAAGTGTTAATAGGTAATCTATCATTTATAATATTCTCCTCTACTCCGGATATCATATTATTAAGTAGAGAATTTGTACTTCTAACTTCCTCTACTATCTTCATAACATCAGGAGTTACTTTAGCCATAAGCTCTTTTTTAGTTCGTATATTCCTTGCAGGAGTAATTATCTCTTCAAATCCAAGATCAATTAATTTCTGCAATAACTCATCTTTTTTGTTTTCCGTATCAAGTTTTAATTTTTTAAAAGCTTCAATATCAACAGGTAATCCACGTTTAGAATAATCATCTATAATAAAACTGGCTTTATACATCCTATCATATACAGGCTTATTATTGTCTTTGTACTTCTGCCATAATATGTAAGTAGCCTTAGCATCTTTAGCAGCGTATTCCAGTTGCTCCTCTGTTAATTCACCGCTCCAGTCTGAAGTTTGCATTACTTTCTTATTATTATAAGTAATACCTGTTTCTAAGCTTAAATCGCTTAATCCACAGCGTTTACTGGAAGTAGAAGCATGGTAAGCTATCATTGAACAATCAAGATTCTTTAAATAAGGCATAAACGATCTCTCAAAAGAAGCGTTATGCGCAACAAACCTTATTTCTGATAATATTTGTTTCTCTTCATTTGTTAGAGGTGCATCATAAAGTTTATAAATGAATATCTTATCTATAGCAGGATTATATATTTGAAGTAATGCTACCCGACTATTAATTGGATTTAATCCGGTAGTCTCAATATCAATGCCGTAAGTAATATCCGATACACTATAATTTTTAAAATGAAGTAATCGGGTTTTTTTATCTATTAATTCGTATTTAACATCAGTTATAAGAACTTCCGTAACAGTTGATTCCTTTCTAATTTTATCAACTTTTTGTATATCGATATTTTCCGTTGGATTTTGTTCTATTTGATACTGATCTTCATTGATATCTTCTTCAAGAATAGTATCGGATGTTATAGTATTATCATCTTCTATATACGGATCTATACCAAATATAAACACTCTATACCCACCTCTAATACTAACTTTAAAACCATGTATTCTTAAAATTTCGGCTAATTGACCGGAAGTTTTACGATCATTCTTAACACTGGAATCAAGTTTTCTTATTTCATTAAGTATATCCCCGGGCCTTCTATCTTTAACACCTTTTGCTTGACCGTTTTTATCTTTATTAGTTAAATCGATATATAAATCTACTATATACATTGCTCTATCCAATTTATTGAATATAGCACATAAGGATTTAAGTTTTTTTCTTTCTTCTTCATTAAGTTCATATAAAGGTGATATTTCTTTACCGGGATTATTTTTACGGTATATAGGTAATTCAATTTTTATTTCTTCTAATAATTGTGCATATATCTGCATTATATCAAAATCTACATACTCTATTTTTTTTATAGGTAAAGGTAGAAATCTTGTGTTTTCTTCTTCGATATCTAAAAATTGAGGACGATTAATAGTTCCGGTAAAAACAGTTAATCTTCTTGTTTCAAGGTGATCTGTTATATATTTTAAATCTACTTTATCTTTTGTTTTAGATATAAAATTCTTTATTTTACCGCTATATTTTTTAGAAATAAGTACATCATCAAGTTCACCTAGTTCAACTATAGAAGACTCAATAAGACTTTTATAAACCATTCTATCTTTTAAATCTATTTCTGCGTTTTCATCAAAAAAGTATAATTCTTTAGATAAATCTGTAGGAGTTAATTTAGACATAAAAGTCGATTTACCTATATGCTCTTTACCTTGAAATATTAAAACCTGTCTTGCACGTAATCCAATACTACCTTCATTAAAACAATTAATGTATATGTATTGTTTCAAGAATTTTTTTAATATTATTTTCTTCATTTGCTCCCAATCTTCTGATACATGAAGAATTGAATAAAAGTCTTCTAGTCTATCAACTCCATCCCATTTAAGTTTTAATAAACTTTCTTTTACAGGATTAATAGGATAAGTGTTTGCTATAAAATGTAGATTTTTAAGCAATACATTATAATCAGAACTTAATTTATGTGTTATACATCTCTGCCAAAGCCATAACTTTTTTGTACCTATTCTATCAGGATTTGGGTCATACAACTTATTTTCTGTATAATTAGTAGCTTCATTATATTCAATATGATCAATATCAAGATCAACTCTTTTTTTTACCTGATTGTACCAAGGCTTAACATTATAATAAGCAAATAATGCTTTATAATTTGCAAATTCATTAGAAATAGGTTTACCATTCTTTTTTTTAATAGGAAATACAAGATTTTTAATATGTAATTTATCTCTTTCAAACTGATTAACTCTAGCGATAATTGTTGCAAAAGTAAGAGGTCTTTTCTTATCTTCTGTTTTAGCGTTTTTATAATGAGTCTTACATCCGGAAATAATATTTTCTTTAGTTCTCTTATTATCCTCTTTTAAACTCCATTCAAGTAATATATCCAGTCCTTCTTTGCTTCCTTGATATTGATGGTGAAGAGCAAAAACAACATCTCTCCATTCCTCATAACCTATATCCGCTGAAGAATACCTGCCCAATACCTCTTTTACTCTATCTGTTGTAACATCCGGTAGCGGTAGATGATTGGCAGCTAATTCAATATCAGATATAGTATCTACTTCCTTATCTAAAATTATTGTGTTTGTATCTTCTCTTTTATATGTATAACCATATTGACTTAAATCCAGCAGTTTACCTTCAACATATTTAGCAATAAATCTATCTTTATCTTTATTTTTTCCAATACACGGTACAAACATTCTTCTTGTAGCTTCATAACTTGTATTATCTATAGCTTTTCCTAATTTTTCGCTAAATATATCCGTAACAATAGATCTGGAAATAGCCTCATAAATTTCCGGTTCTATTAAACTGTTAGGAAACAAGATAATACGCAACTTTGGAGATAGATATGTATGGCTATAGGTTGTATAAAGAAGATATACATAACCGGATAACGATTTTTCAATATCCTTAAGCATAATATCAAAATTGTCATCGTAATTATCTAAATCATAAATAAAAAATGATCTATATTTAAGATTTTCAGATTTGATACCATTATCGTAAAATCCTCCAGATATTAAAGGCAAGTCGGCTTTTTTTGTATTTACTGTTGATATAGCATATTCTTTTAATTTATCTTTAATTGAAATTATATCTAAATTTAAAACCTCTGGTTTAATATCGGTTTTAGAAGAAAAGAAACTAACCGTAAAAGTATTCATACAATGAAATTTTTTGAAGATTTATTTTAATGAAGATATTTCAAATACAAAATAGAATCAACAGACATTTTATCTTTAACAAGAAAAACACCTAAAACATAAATACATACTATAGCTACAACAAATAACTTTATTTTTGTATTACACTTCATTTTTATTCTTGTTTTTATTATTCTTAGGTAACGTTGAATAGAACTGTTTAATTATAAAAACAATCTGCGATGTCCTACTCCGCTGATTTTTTTTAGCGTCTTTATCTATAATTTCAACTGTTTTATCATCAAGTAGGAAATTTATGTGTTTCATATAAACTACTTATAAAATTACTATAAATAGTTTATACGAAATTCTTATGATATTGTAAATAATAAATTTAAAAAATATTTATATATTAACTTTTATTAACCCAATATTTTTTTTCTAAGCTAAATCTTTACTTAAAATCGCTAAATTATCAGCTATTAGCTTTATATCAGCAATAACCATAGCTTTTCTTTCTGGAGTTGATAGTGCTTCATCACCGGACCAATACATAGAGCCATCATTATATAAAGCGTTTGTGTATTTAGTAACTAGTTGTAAAATTTGTAAATGATTCATATTATTATCTAAAATAAAATTATATAATTCTATTTATATAATATATTTTTACATATTTCTAGTATTATCAAACCTATCTGCTAATTCCTGAACCGCTAATATTAGATAACACATAAGAGCATTATAATTAATTGCGTATATATCCCTTTTTTCTTCTTTTTCTTTTATATAATTTTCTTCTAGAATAGAGGGATTATGTTTTTTTGTGATTTTTGCAAAATCCTGTTCATTATCGGAATCAATATTTATTGTCTTATAAATATCAACGCAATTATCAAATAACTCTTTTACTTCCTCTGATAGTAAACCAACGTGTAATTGCTTGTTTTTAAAATACTTTCTATCTTTACACTCTTTTTTATCCTTACTTACAATCTCGCATTTTAAAGCATAACTATAAACTTTAAGTTTTCTTAATCTCTCTAAATAATTATTGTTTTTCTTTTCTCTTACCGAATATTTTCTTTTTTCAGAACTTGAAACGTATAACTGACCATTAGCTCCGATATAGCTTTGATAGCTGCTAGAAGTATCATAATCATAATCGGAAAATATTATACCAAGACTATTAAAGTTTTGGATAAACTGAATATATTGTCCATTCATTACAATAGCTGCTCCTCCGCTTACACTACTCCACATGTCAAAACAAAATGAATTAGCATAATACATCGTATATTTACTTATATTACTCATATAATTAGCATATGGTCTAACATACATATTGCCATAAAAAGGAGCTCCATTAGTCCCATAAAATCTAGTACAAGGATTACCATTGAAAGATTGATGAGTAGTTAAATCATACTGCGTAATATTACCAGAACTATCAATTATCATCCTTAAACTATTATTCGTACCAAACTTAATAGCTGAGGGGGTAGAAGACCACATATACCCCTCGTTCGTTGAATTATTATATCCAAATTGAACGCCATAATTATTAGCTGAATTATAAAATCCAATACCTGTTGAATATGCTGAAGAATTAGAATTATAAGTGCCAATAACATCTATTGAAGCACTGGAGGTATTAACTGTTACAGGAAATTGTGTAACAGCATTAGCCCATACTCCATCACCTCTTAAAAACACTCCAGAATTAAAAGGATAATTTTGGAGTCTTGAAATATTTAATTGCCCTGTAGTGCCGTTATTAATATCTATTATAGGTATTGTAGGAGAACTCCACACACCATCTCCCCTTAAAAATAAAGAACTATTAGCAGGATAACCGGATAATCTATTTATCGGAAAGCTACCAGAAGAAGTAACAAAAGTTAATTGTCCCATGGAATTAACAGAAAACCCAGCTGGAAAATCATATGTTCCCGCTGTAACACCTGTGTTAAAAATATTTACTAATGCCTGACCTCCGCTTGTATTAACAGTAAGACCGCTATTTGAAATTATACTAGTTATCGGTTGGTTTCCTGCATTTGCTCCTATTACCTGACCCTGCTGGTTTATTGTCAAACTATTAGGATAATTATAAACTCCTGCTAGAAAACCACTAATATTAGCTAGTGCAATTGTTCCGCTTCCTGTAATAGTACCTCCGCTTAAACCTGTGCCGGCAGTAATACTTGTTACTGTGCCTGTTCCTTTATTTGCTGCAACATAGCTCTGTAAATATGATAGGTTTATTGCATCTTTGTTATTTAAAGGGTCATTTAGGTCAGTCATTCTAAAATTGTTCATTGATAAATTAGCTGTAGGAACAGCAAATTGATTTAATGAATTAGAACGAACAGCATTATTGAAATCCGTAATTTGTGTTGATGTCCATGTTTTATTATCTACATATCCCCTATTTGCTCCATCAGTTGCAATCAAAGGAGTTGATACGTTATTTAAAAGGAAATTACCAATATTTATATTCCCATTGTTTGATATCTGATTTAAAGTTTTCTGAAAACTAGTGTTAATAGATTGTCCAACTAATCCGTTCCCTATAATATCACCTTGTAAAATTATCTGAGTAGGTAAATTATTAACTAAAGAATCAACATAAAACTTATTTGTATAATCATTATTTACAAGCGGAGCATTACCTCTTGCAAATACATTGAAAAATATATTGTCAGTATTAGCCGTAAATAAAGGAATACCTACTCTATCGTTAGACTGAAAATAATTAAGACTAAAAACTCCTTGATTATTTGTAATATCTGTAACATGCCTGAATCTGAAACCACTGTAATTTGTATTTGTAAAATCAAAATTAGTTCCTGTATTTAGTAAATTGGTAGGAGCAAATCTATTAAACAACGTAAAATAATTATATTGCTCATCAAAATTAAAATATTGACTATTTCCAAATACATCTAATCTTGGATGAATGTGAGCAGGAGTTAAATATGTATCTGACATTATAAGAACTCTACTACTATTTTCCCAGGACCACCTCTTGCCCCTGTTGTACCACCATTATTAATACCTACGTATCCAATGCCATTTCCAGTGTTAAAATCAGAATCAGTTGAAGCTTGAGTTGGAATAGCAATGCCATTTCCTTGATAAGTTGCTGATGATATAGAACTATAACTAGATAAATAACCAGATAAAGAAGTGTTAATATAACCTGAACCACCACCAGACCCAGCATAACTACCATAAAAACCACCGCCAAAATATCCACCACCTCCTCCTCCTGCATCGTAAGAATCATTTTGAGTAGGTACTGTAAATCCCGCACCTTGAAAAGCTCCTGAATTAATAAATCCAGTTGTTGGCACACCAGTTCCAGATGTTCCCCCAGATGTTTGTGTACCTCCTGTTGCTATATTTCCTCCAATAGAATTTTGACCAGTAGCTCCACCTCCAGCTCCCGCATGAATACTAGCGTAACCTGAACCACCACCTCCTCCTCCCGCTATAGCTAATAATGTGGAAGTACTAAAAGATTGTAAAGATGAACCAATACGAATATCACTACGACCACCTCCTCCCCCACAATAAAGTCCTCCTGTACCTGTACTCCATGATGCACCATTGCCACCATCAGGATAACCTCCATATCCAGCACGATATCCAGCAGCTGTGCTTATTCCTCCCTCTCCTCCATTCCCTACAATAAGTTTAAGTTCCTGACCAATATAAGAAGTAGTACTAAACTGATAAATAGTAAAACCACCTGCTCCACTATTTCCTCCCCCATTATAAACACCTTGTCCACCTCCGCCTCCTATCATTCTAATCCGACAAACATTATTAGCTGATACTGGAATAGTAAGAGTTTTTATTGAACCATCATAAATAAATATGTATTTATTAGTAGGGGTTGAAGCAACAGCTATAAATTGAGATGCTCCGTTCCAAATATAGATATTATTGCTAGAATCTTTAAAAAATTGAAAAACATCTATAGAATTTGATGTACCTGTTAAAGAAATTTGGCCACCTGTCGTTCCTTGTCTATAAATACCAGCTGTTAAAGTTAATGTTCTTCCTCCAGTTGCATCCTGTTTTACAATTAATGTTCCTCTAGTAGCTGTTCCGCTTGTAATTGTAAGAGTAACGTTTGTAGTCAAAGTAATTATCGCAATATTACCATTTGCCCAATTCCATGTAACAGAAGATGAGA